>OBIA01000730.1_pt1 | contig 19767 bp, 18 predicted proteins | sample 1519911 | NCBI WGS metagenome assembly OBIA01 (sample SAMN04209236, study PRJEB22552) | human gut metagenome | biome: gut; material: feces | host: Homo sapiens | place: USA: Oklahoma | reverse complement strand
CCAGCTTGATGTAATCGCCCTCCAGACGGTTTGCCACAAGGCTTGCCAGATAGGAAAGGCTCTCCATTGTCTCGCCGCGGCGGCCGATGAGGGCACCCAGCTTTTCACCGTCCAGACGGATGATGGTAGCTTCGCCCTTCTGCACAGCGCTGAAGGTGACATTCTCCACGCCCATCAGGGCAATGACCTCACGCAGGTAGTCCACAGCAGCCTTGATCTTAGCGTTTTCTTCGATCACGATGGGGACTTCCGGCTCCTCTTCCTCGGCAGCGGGCTGCTCTGCAGCAGCTTCTGCAGCAGGGGCAGCAGGCTCTTCGGCCTTTGCTTCCGGCTGTGCTGCCGCAGCAGCAGGCTCCTCTGCCACGGGAGCGGCCTTGACAGCCTCCTGCACGGGAGTCTTTTTCTCAACAACAGGCTCAGCGGGTGCTGCAGCCGGAGCGTCCGGCTCCTCCACGCTCACGCACACCTTAGCGGGGGTGAGCTTCAGGCCCAGAAAACCAGTCTTCTGGGGCATTTCCAGCACTTCGCAGCTGACATTCAGATCATCGGCCTGCACGCCCAGCAGAGCGCAGGCTTTTGCGCGGGCTTCATCGACCGTTTTGCCGGTCGCTTCCTGCTTACGGATCATAACCGTTCATCCTCCTCTTATTCTTTATCCTGCTTGTTCAGCTCGCTCAGCGGCACGGTACGCTCGTCCTTGTAGCGCTCCTCGTCCAGCTGGCGGGCATACTCCAGACGGCGCTTGTTCATCTCGCTGGCAGAAAGGTTCTTTTCCGTGGTCTTGCCGGTCTTGGGATCGGTGACCTTGACGGTAGTGTTCTTCACACCGCGTTTTTCCTGCTTTTTCTTTTCTGCGATCTGCGCTTCGATCTCCTTGCGCATCTTATCGGGGTCGTACACCTTGCGCATGACCTGAGTCTGCACGGTCATCACGATGTTGGAAATGACGTAGTACAGAGAGAATGCCAGAGGATAGGTGAAGCAGAAGAACAGGTACATCAGCGGCATCATATACATGGTCAGCTTCATGCTGCCCTGCATCTGCTGGCCGCTGGCCTTCATGCTGATATGGGTGGACAGGAGCATGGTGATGACCGACAGCAGCGGCAACACGATGTCCAGAGAAAGGCCCAGTTTGGGGATGCGGGTCAGGTCGATGCCGAGGAAGTTCATGTGCTGGCTGAACTCGGTAATGGTAGCGATCTGCTCGGCGCTGAAGCAGCCCAGCACACCGCCGTTGCCAGCAACCACCTGTGCGATGATGTTGGTATCGCGGGTGATGGCGGTAAAGGCGACGCCGGAGGCGGTCAGGGCCTCACCGGCGGCGGTCAGAGCCGCAGCGCTAATGTGGAAGATGCGCTCCAGCGGATTGTACACGACACCGATAACGCCGAACATGACAAGGAAGTTCAACAGCATGGGCACGCAGCCTGCGGTGGGGCTATAGCCGTAGTCCTGCTGCAGCTTGAGCATTTCTTCCTGCTGCTTTTCGGGCTTGTCCTTGTACTTGGTCTGGATCTCCATCATCATGGGCTGGAAGGCCGACATTTTAGCCATGCTCTTCTGCTGGCTCAGCTGCAGAGGGATCTTGACGATGTTGATGAGCAGCGTGAAGATGATGATGTCCCAGCCGTAGCTCGGGAGCAGCTTGTAGATCCACTCCATGACATAGCCGAGAGGACCGCTCAGGATGTAAAAGAAGTTCATACCTTTGTCCATTCTGCCCCGGCTGTGGCCCGGGACGCATTATTTTTTTATCGTAGGACACGCCGCCCACAGTGCAGCGCGTCATAAGAAGCTTTATTATCTAAAATGGCCGCCGCTTTGCTCTGGCCATAAATAGCGGAAATAAAATTTTAATTTCGCAAATCGAAAAAATCTGCGGATTTTTTCGATTTGCATTTTCACCGGAGAGGGTCGTAACGAAAAACGGCATTTGCCGCTGTCGGCTGTGGCCGTCGCGCAGCGACTTCAAACCGGCGGAACACAAAAAATCCTCTAGCGCAGCGGCTTGGATTTTTTGTATGGAGCCCAACCGCTTTGGGGTTACCAGGGGCGAGCAGCCCCTGGTTCGTGCCTCCTGCGCTTCGAAAGTAGCGGGCGCTTTTCTGGTACTCTTTTGTGCGCGCAAAAGAGTACATACCCGGCGGCGATGTATTTTGCAAAAAGCATTAAATTTTAAACACACGACTACGCTCTACGCAGAAAACCTCTATTTTTCCACCTTTCGCTTGTGCCGTGTGTAAAACAGCTTTGCGGGCTGCAGGCGGCGCGTTTCGCTGCGCCACCTTCCCGCTTCCGGCACAGGGTCGTAGCCCCATCTGCCCAGCGGATTGCACCGGGCAATGCGCCATGCGCCCAGCAGAATGCCTTTTACACAGCCGTGGGTCAGGATGGCCTGCATGGTGTAGTTGCTGCAGCTGGGCGAAAACCGGCAGCTGCGGCCGATCCATGGGCTGAGGGTGTACTGGTAGATGCGGATGGGCACGCACAATGCCCTGCGGCAGAGCATTTGCAGCCGGTTCACACGCGGGGCTCCGGCTTTTGTTTGCGGGCAGGGGGCACGGTGGCGGGCGGCTTTGCGTCCGGGCGCTTGGCCTTATCCGGCAGACCGGCCTGGGCAAACAGCTTTGCCACAACGCTGCTCAGCTGCCAGCTTTTCAGTTTGGGGGTCATGCCCCGGGCCACGAAGATCAGATCGTAGCCGCCGATATTGTAATCCAGATGCTCGTCAATCGCAGCCTTCATCACGCGGCGGGCGCGATTGCGCTGCACGGCATGGCCTATTTTTTTGGTGGCGGTCAGGCCCACCCGGGTGTTGCGGCCGCGGGTCTTGAGCACATACAGTACCAGTGCCGGGTTCACATAGGACTTGCCGCGGGCGTACACACGGCCAAACTCGCTGTTGCGGCGGATCGGACGATAACGCATAACGTCGGCACCTCCTTTCGTCCGGGTGCACATAGGTGCACTCTTTAGCCAGTATATCAAAAATTTTTGCACTTTAAAAGCCCATCCGGGCATTTTTACGAAAAAACTTTTGACGGGTAAAAAAATAAGACCGCCAATGGGATATCAGCGGTCTTTTGTGCGCATATTCATTTCTGCGCCGGATCTCACCTGCAAGGTTTAAGATCAGACAGTCAGGCTCTTGCGGCCCTTTGCACGGCGAGCATTGATGACCTTACGGCCGTTCTTGGTGCTCATGCGGGTCAGAAAGCCATGAACTTCCTTGCGCTGACGCTTCTTGGGCTGAAAAGTTCTCTTCATGGTTGTATCCTCCGTAAAAACTTATCCCCGGTATGGGGTCTTGATCGGTCCCAGATTGGGGACAGGCTTGCAATTCAACAGTATATCGCATAGTATGACGTTCTGTCAAGCATTTTTTGCAGTTTTCTGCAAACTTTTTTCTGATTTTTCTGTTAAAAGCTTTTCAACTTTTTCACCATTTTGCTGTGGAAAACTTTTTTCTACCAGATATTGTGGTCTTTTTTGCGTTTTTCCACAAGGCTGCTGTGCCATCTTATCTTATGTATTATAAATTACATTATAGTAATATAGACGCAGGGAGATTTTTGTGGTATACTAACGTGGTATCAGCAGCATTGTTGAAAACTTCGACCGATTCAATGGAGTGGATGTTTTATGGATTCTTTCAAGGACGTTTTAGAAGCGGCCCAGATGTACTGCAAGGCGCAGATGGCCGAGCCAACGTACAATCTCTATATCGACGGGTTGGAGCCCATCAGCTTTGAGGACTCCAGCCATATCACCCTGTCGGTGCGCAACGATTTTATCTGCAAGATCGTCACCGACCGGTACCTCGGCCTGCTCAAAGAGGCCTTCAAGTCCGTGCTGGGCTTTGATGTGGACATCACCCTTGTGGTGCCCAGCACCCCGCCCCACGAAGTAGTGCTGGCCCAGCAGTACGAGGCAAACCCCGCCTCCCCGCAGGGCAACTACGAGTTCACCTTCGAAAACTTCATCAAGGGGCCGTCCAACCAGTTTGCGTTTGCTGCTGCGCAGGCTGTGGCGGCAAACCCCTCCGGGGCGTATAACCCCCTATTCATCTACGGCGGCTCCGGCCTTGGCAAGACCCATCTGCTGACCGCCATTCAGACCGAGATCAAGCGCACCCACCCCGATTTCGTCATCATGTATGTCACCTGCGAGCAGTTCACCAACGAGCTGATCGCCGCCATCCGCGCCGGCAGCACCGAGGACTTCCGCATGAAGTACCGCGTGGCAGACCTGCTGCTGGTGGACGATATCCAGTTCATCGCCGGCAAGGAGTCCACGCAGGAGGAGTTCTTCCACACCTTCAACTCCCTGCACGATGCCCACAAGCAGATCGTCATTGCCTCCGACCGCCCGGCCAAGGAGATCAAAAGTCTGGAAGAGCGTCTGCGCACCCGCTTTGAGTGGGGCCTGACCGCCGATGTGCAGCCGCCGGATTTTGAGACCCGCGTGGCCATCGTCAAGCGCAAGGCAGAGCTTTTGCATCTGGACCTACCCGAGGATGTGGCCGAGTTCATTGCCAACCACCTGAAGAACAACATCCGCCAGCTGGAAGGCGCTGTAAAAAAACTGAACGCCTACTACATGCTGGAGGGCATCCAGCCGGTCATCAGTGTGGCCCAGAATGCCATCAAGGACATCCTCAACGAGACCCAGCCGGTGCCCGTGACCATCGAGAAGATCATCGGCGAGGTGTCCCGCACCTTCAACGTCTCCCCTGCCGACATCCGCGGCACCAAGCGCAACGCCAACGTTGCCTCTGCCCGCCGCGTGGCCATCTACATCCTGCGCGAGGTCACCGGCATGAGCATGGAAGAGATCGGCCGTGAATTCTCCGGCCGTGACCACTCCACCATCGTCTACTCCCTCAAGACCATGGAGCGTGACATGAAGAACGACCAGCACCTGCGCGAGACCGTGAGCGACATCATCAAGAACGTGAAGGCCTGACCGCAGAAATCGTGCAAAAGTCGTACTCATTTATGGGTGAAACCCCAAAATATGGGGAGAAAACGGAACAAAACGGGGAAAAAGAACCTATATCTTGTGGTAAAAACGCAAACCTTTCCACACTTTCCACAGAGTTTTCAACATTCAACCTCCGTTCTCCACATGGTCTGTGGAAAGAAAGACCTATCCCAACCTTTCCACGATCCATTCACAACACATTCACAACCCCGTGGAAACCAAACCCCCCGCATTCCGACAAGGCTTTTCGGGGTTTTCCACAAGTTCCCCACCCCCTACTACGGTTACTACAACAAGTTCAATAAGATAGACCGGTTCTGAAACTGTTTTCAAACACAAAACAACATCAGAAACGAAAAACAAAGGAGAGAATTCAGTTTGAACATCGTATGTGATAAAGTTCTGCTGAGCGCAGCCATCGATGGTGTGTCCAAAGCCGTCACCATGCGTTCTGCCATCCCTGTGCTGGAAGGCATCCTGCTGAAAGCCGAAGGCTTCCAGCTCAACCTCACCGGCTACGATCTGGAAATGGGCATCGTAACCACCATCGAAGCCAATGTCAAGGAAGCCGGCGAGGTGGTGCTGAATGCAAAGCTGCTCAGCAGCATGATCAGCCGGATGCCCGCCGGTCAGGTCAGCATCCTCTCTGCCGAGAACGGCAAGACCACCATCCAGAGCGGCGTAGTCCAGTTCGAGATCCAGTCTATGCCGGCCAACGATTTCCCCGAGCTGCCCAATACCGGAGCGGAAGAGACCCTGACCATCAAGACCGGCGTACTGAAAGATATGATCGATCGTACGTTATATGCTGTCAGTCAGGACGAGAAAAAGCCCGCTCACACCGGTGAGCTGTTCGAGATCCTGCCCGACAAGCTGACTGTAGTGGCACTGGACGGCTACCGTCTGGCCATCGTGGAACGCCCGGTGACAGCGGTAAAGGATATCCGCATCATCGTGCCCAGCAAGACCATGACCGAGGTCGCTCACCTGCTGCCCAACGACGACGAAGAGCCGGTGCACATCAGCGCCAACCGCCGCTATGTGGTCTTTATGGCCGGCGGCTACACCATCATGAGTCGTCTGATCGAGGGCGAGTTCCTCAACTACCGCAATGTGATCCCCGCCGACAGCCGCACCCGCGTGACCATCGACACCAAGGAATTCATCGAGACCATCGAGCGTGCTTCGCTGATTATTACAGAGCGTTTAAAAAATCCTCTCCGCATCTCCTTTACAGAGGGTAGAGTCGTGGTGCGCTGCCAGACCAACCTTGGCCGCGTGGTGGACGAGTTCAACGCCGACTGCGAGGGCGACGAAGTGGAGATCGGCTTCAACAACCGCTATCTGCTGGATGCGCTGCGCAACGCCCGCACCGAGAAGGTCCGCATGGAGATCAGCGGCCCTCTGAGCCCGGTCAAGGTGCTGCCTGCCGAGGGCAACGACTTTTTGTATCTGGTGCTGCCGGTGCGCTTCAAGAACGATTAAGAGGGCGAAATTATGCAGAAAATTCTCATCCATACGGAATTTATCAAGCTGGATGCCCTGCTGAAATATGCAGGCCTGTGCGAGACCGGCGGCGAAGCCAAGGAGCTGGTGCAGGGCGGTGCCGTGAAGGTGAACGGCGAGGTGTGCACCATGCGCGGCAAGAAGTGCCGTGCCGGTGATGTGATCGAGCTGGACGGCCAGACCGTGGAAGTGGGTCAGGGCCAGTAATGCGTCTGCTTTCACTGGAAGTTGCGAATTACCGCAATATTGCGGCAGCGCAGCTGGAACCTGGCCGGGAGCTGACCGTGATCTGCGGCAACAACGGTCAGGGCAAAACGAACCTGCTGGAGGCCATCTGGCTTCTGACCGGCGGCAAAAGCTTCCGGGGCGGCAAGGATGCCGAGCTTGTGCGCCGCGGAGAAACATTCGCGGTACTGGAGGCCGTCACCCAGCGCACCCGGCAGGAGGATCAGGAACCGGACGAACCGGCAAATGTGCGCATTACGGTGGGCACGCCGGATGCACAGCGTCCCGGCCGGTATGCATCGGTCAACGGCTCTCCGCCCAAGCGGGCGGCGGGCCTTGCGGGCAGCTTTCCGGCTGTGGTGTTCGACCCCGGGCACCTGAGCCTTGTAAAAGGTGCACCGGAAGGACGGCGGCGGTTTCTGGACGCGGCGCTGTGCCAGCTGTACCCCGGCTACCTTGCCACCTACCGTCGCTATGTGCGGGCATTGCAGCAGAAAAACGCGCTTCTGCGTCATTCCGCAGGCGGCACGGAGCGCCCGTGGGCAGAAAAATGCGCCCTGCTGGAAGTGCTGAACGTGGAGCTTGCCGCACAGGGCGAGGCCATCCAGAAGCGGCGGCGGGAGTATCTGGCCCTGCTCACACCGCTGGCCTGCGCCAACTATGCCGAGCTTTCCCACGGGGCAGAGCGCATGGCGGTGCGGTATGCCGCCCAGTTTGAGCCGGGCGGGCTTGCCGCACTTTTGAAGCAGCGCCAGAACGAAGAGCTGCGCGCCGGGCAGAGCCTGTGCGGCATCCACCGCGAGGACGTTGAGCTGCTGCTGGACGACCAGCCCGCAAAGGTGTTTGCGAGTCAGGGACAGCAGCGCAGCGTGGTGCTGAGCCTGAAAATGGCCGAAGCGGCTGCCGCTGCCCGGATCACCGGAGAGCACCCGGTGCTCCTGCTGGACGATGTGCTCAGCGAGCTGGACGAGGGCCGCAAGCAGTATCTGCTCACCCGCATGAAGGAAAAGCAGACCTTTGTGACCAGCTGTGATGATACCGCATTCCTGAAAACGGACGGCGAAGTGTACCGCATGAACGGCGGTGTGCTGAGCAAAGCATGAAGAAATGATGCAAAAGTACATGCAGCTGCCGGCGAATAAACGGCGTTTTTATGCATGAACTGCCAGAATGAGGAAAATACTGTATGTATATTCATCTGGGCCGTGACTACGTGCTGAATGACCGGGACATTATCGGCATCTTCAATCTGGAAACCACCACCATCACCCCCCGGGGCCGGGAGTTTCTGAACTACGCCCAGAAGAACGGCGCGGTGGTGAGCCTTTCGGACGAGCTGCCCCAGAGCTATGTTCTGGCAGACGGGGCCGTGGTGGACACGGTGTATCTTTCGGAGCTGTCGCCTGCTGCCATGCGGCGCAGAGCCGAAAAAATGATCGAGTAAACCAGCCAACAGGCAGAGAATATGCTCTGCTTTTACGATAGATCGAACAAAAATGCAAACATTGAACAAAAGGGAGAAAGGAAATGGCAGAAGAAATCATTACCAGCACAAATGCCGAAACCGCTACCGACCATGAGTATAATGCCAGCGAAATCCAGGTCCTGAAGGGTCTGGAGGCGGTGCGCAAGCGCCCGGGCATGTATATCGGTTCCACCGGCGAGCGCGGCCTGCATCATCTGGTCTACGAGATCGTGGACAACGCCATCGATGAAGCACTGGCCGGCTACTGCGACCACATCGAGGTCAAGATCCTGAAAGACAACATCATTCAGGTCACGGATAACGGCCGCGGCATCCCTGTGGACATTCAGGCCGACACCGGCCTGCCCGCCGTCACCGTCGTTTACACCATCCTGCACGCTGGCGGCAAGTTCGGCGGCGAGAACTCCGGCTACAAGGTGGCCGGCGGCCTGCACGGCGTGGGCGCTTCGGTGGTCAACGCCTGCTCCGAGTGGCTCACCGTCAACGTGCGCCGCGACGGCAAGGAGTACGAGCAGACCTTCCGGCGGGGCGACCCGGACGGCGCACTGAAGTGCATCGGCACGGTAGCCGAGGGCGTCACCGGCACCCGGGTCACCTTCAAACCCGACCCGGAAATGTTCAAGGACACCACCGTCTACGATTTCGACACGCTGGAAAAGCGCCTGCGGGAGGAAAGCTTCCTGAACGCCGGTGTCAAGATCACCCTGACCGATGAGCGCCAGCTGTACACCCCCGTGCTGGAGGACGGGCAGGAGGGCGACCCCTGCTACCGCTCCGAGGTGATGTGCTACGAGGGCGGCATCAAGAGCTTTGTCACCTATCTGGGCGAAAAGCGCAAGCTGGAAGTGCTGCACCCCAACGTCATCTACCTCAAGGGGCAGACCGACCGCGGCGTGGCAGAGATCGCGCTGCAGTACAATTCCAGCTACAATGAGCTGCTTCTGAGCTTTGCCAACAACGTCAACACCCCGGACGGCGGTACCCATGAAGAGGGCTTCAAGGCCAGCCTGACCCGCGTGTTCAACGATTACGGCCGCAGCCACGGTCTGCTGAAGGACAAGGACGAGAACCTGTCCGGCGCAGACGTGCGCGAGGGTCTGATCTGCGTTATCTCGGTCAAGCTGCAGGAAGCCGAATTTGAAGGCCAGACCAAGGCAAAGCTGGGCAATACCGAGATCCGCACCCTCGTTTCCAACATGGTCTACTCCAAGCTGATGGAGTTCTTTGAGGAGAACCCCGGCGTGGCAAAGGCTATTTTTGAAAAAGCAACGCAGGCCGCCCGCGCCCGCGCCGCCGCCAAAAAGGCCCGCGAACTGGTGCGCCGCAAGAGCGCGCTGGAGACCAGCCGGATGCCCGGCAAGCTGGCCGACTGCCGCGAAAAAGACCCCAGCCGCACCGAAATCTTCATCGTCGAGGGCGACTCTGCAGGCGGCTCTGCCAAGATGGGACGCGACTCTGCCATTCAGGCCATTCTGCCGCTGTGGGGCAAGATGCTGAACGTGGAAAAGGCCCGCGCCGATAAAATTTACGGCAACGACAAGCTGATGCCGGTGGTGCTGGCGCTGGGCTGCGGCATCGGTGACGAGTTCGATATCTCCAAGCTGCGGTACGACAAGGTGTTCATCATGGCCGATGCGGACGTGGACGGCTCCCACATCTGCACCCTGATGCTGACCTTCTTCTTCCGCTATATGCGCCCCCTCATCGAGCAGGGTCATGTGTATGTGGCACAGCCGCCCCTGTTCAAGGTGCAGAAGGGCAACACCATCAAATACGCCTACAACGATGCGGAAATGGCCATCCTCTCGCAGGAGATGCCCGGCGCAAAGGTGAACCGCTACAAGGGCCTTGGTGAGATGAACCCCGAGCAGCTGTGGGAGACCACCATGAACCCGGACAACCGGGTCATCGTGCAGATCACCATCGAGGATGCCGAAAAGGCCGATGAAGCCTTTACCATCCTGATGGGCGATCAGGTGGAGCCCCGCCGCCGCTTTATCGAGACCAACGCCCAGTACGCAAAGCTGGACGTGTAAGCGTGCTCGCCCTCTCCGTCTGCTCCCGCTGGTCGCATCCACCTCTCCCAAAGGGAGAGGCCTTGGCAAAAAGATGAACTTTGCGTGGACTGCCAAGGGCTCCCACTTTGGGGGAGCTGCCGAGCAAAGCGAGGCTGAGAGGGCGAGGCTGTTTTCCGAGAAAAAAATCCCTTTCCTGTACAAGAGAGAGGGTCAAACCCTACGGAGGAACAAATGGAAGAAGATTATGTGATGATACCGGGCAGCGGAACCAAAAAGATCATCCGCGATGTCAAAAAGGAGATCGAAACGGCCTTCCTGGATTATTCCATGTCGGTCATCGTGTCCCGCGCCCTGCCCGATGTGCGGGACGGCTTGAAGCCCGTCCACCGCCGCATTCTGTACACCATGCATGAGCGCGGCAACGACCCCAGCCATGCATACCGCAAATCCGCCGATACCGTCGGTGCGGTGCTGGGCTCTTACCACCCCCACGGCGACGCATCGGTCTACGACGCCATGGTACGTCTGGCACAGGATTTCTCGCTGCGCTATCCGCTGGTGGATGGTCAGGGTAACTTTGGTTCTGTGGACGGCGACCCCCCGGCTGCTTACCGTTACACCGAGGCCCGCATGAGCCGCATGGCGGTGGAGATGCTGACCGATATCGAGAAGGACACCATCGACTGGGACCCCAACTTTGACGAGACCAAAAAGGAGCCCAGCGTGCTGCCCTGCCGCTTCCCCAACCTGCTGGTCAACGGCAGTCAGGGCATCGCGGTCGGTATGGCCACCAACATCCCGCCCCACAACCTGAGCGAGGTCATTGACGGCTGCATCGCCTATATCGACAACCCGGACATCGACCTGCCCGGCCTGATGGAATACATCAAGGGCCCGGACTTCCCCACTGCCGGCATCATCATGGGCCGCAGCGGCATCCGCGCCGCCTACGCCACCGGCCGGGGCAAGATCACCCTGCGGGGCCGCGCCACCATCGAGGAGACCAAGAACGGCCGCACCCAGATCATCATTACGGAGATCCCGTATATGGTCAACAAGGCCCGTCTCATTGAGAACATGGCCGACCTTGTCAAGGAGAAGCGCATCGAGGGCATCACTGGCCTGAACGATGAGACCAACCGCAAGGGCATGCGCATCGTGGTGGACATCCGCAAGGATGCCAATGCACAGGTCATCCTGAACCAGCTGTACCAGTACACCCAGCTGCAGGATACCGTGGGCGTCATCATGCTGGCCATCGATCACAAGGTGCCGAAAGTCCTCACCCTGAAGCAGATGCTTCAGAAATACGTTGAATTTCAGGACGAGGTGGTACGCCGCCGCACCCAGTACGACCTGAAAAAGGCCAAGGAGCGCGCCCACATTCTGGAAGGCCTGAAGAAGGCCACCGATATTGTGGACGAGCTGATCGCCACCATCCGCGCCTGCAAGGGCGGCATGGCAGAGGCCAAGGCTGCCATCATGGAGCAGTTCGGCTTTGACGACCCGCAGGCAGATGCCATCGTCAAGCTGCAGCTGGGCCGTCTGGCAGGCCTTGAGATCCTGAAGATCGAGGAAGAGCTTGCCAGCCTGCAGGCCAAGATCGAGAACTGGGAAGCCATTCTGGCCGATGACGCCCGTGTGCTTGCCATCGTCAAGGAAGAGCTGCTGGAAATGAAAAAGCGCTTCGGCGACGAGCGCCGCACCGAGATCCAGTCCGTGACCGGTGAGGTGGATATCGAGGATCTGATCGCCGAGGAGCAGTGTGTCTACACCCTGACCGAGGCCGGTTATATCAAGCGCCAGCTCAAGGCCACCTATCAGGCACAGCGCCGCGGCGGACGCGGCATCTCCGGCATGACCCGCAAGGAAGAGGACATCGTGCAGGAGATGTTCGTAGGCTCCACCCACGACTATGTGCTCTTTGTTACCGACCGGGGCCGTCTGTTCCGCATCAAGGGCTACACCATCGCTGAGGGCAGCCGCACCAGCAAGGGCAGCAACATCGTCAACCTGCTGCAGCTTGCCGAGGGCGAAAAGGTCACCAACATGATCTGCCAGTCGAAGGAAGCCGACACCGAGGGCGGCTTTGTGACCATGGTCACGAAGCAGGGCCTCATCAAGCGCACCCCGCTGGAGCAGTATGCCAATATCCGCAAGTCCGGCCTGATCGGCATTGCCCTGAACGAGGGCGACGCTCTGGCATGGACCCGCCTGACCTCCGGCCACGATATGCTCATCGTTGCCACCCGCAACGGTCAGGCCATCCGCTTCAACGAAGCCGATGCACGTCCCATGGGCCGCAGCGGCCACGGCGTGCGCGCCATCCGTCTGGCCGAGGGCGATGAAGTTGTGGGTGTGTGCATCTGCCGCGAGGGCGGCACGGTGCTCACCGTCACCGAGAACGGCAAGGGCCGCCGGTCGGACATCGACACCTACCGCATCACCGCACGCGGCGGCAAGGGCATCCGCAACTACGATGCCGCCAAGGATAAGGTGGCTGCGGTCAAGATCGTGGACGATGTGGACGATGTGCTGCTGAGCAGTCAGGAGGGCATCATCATCCGCCTGCACGCCAACGAGATCCCGCTGCAGAGCCGCTACGGTTCCGGCGTGCGGGTGATGCGCTTGGGTGAGAACGACAAGGTGATGGTACTTGCCCGCACCGACCACGACGACGAGGCCCAGACCGAGCAGATCGACACCTCCGATGCCGATGCCGAACCCACCGCAGAGCAGCTTGCCGCCATGGAAGCCGCGGATGCTGCCGCCGCTGCAGAAGCCCCGGAAGCAGACGATAAGGGCGAAGAGTAAACCTTGAAAACACAATAAGATTTGAAAGAAGCCGCCGCACAGAGATTTCTGCACGGCGGCTTCTTTTCAAATCCATCCAAACCATGTATAATAGAAATAGCGTGTGAGGAATAAAAATAAACACAGAAAGTGGTTTAAGGAACATGACAGAGCAAAAAAAATCCCCGGAGATCAGCATCATCGTGCCGGTGTATAAGGTGGAAAAATACCTGAACGAATGCATTGATTCCATTCTGGCACAGACCTTTACGGATTTTGAGCTGATCCTGGTGGACGATGGCTCCCCGGACAACTGCCCTGCCCTGTGTGATGCAGCGGCGGAAAAAGACAGCCGCGTGCGGGTGATCCATAAAATCAACGGAGGTGTAAGCACAGCTCGCAATGCGGGTTTGGCAGCTGCACAGGGAAATTGGATCGGCTTTGTGGACCCGGATGACTTTGTAGACAAGACTTACTACGAAAAAATGCTGCAGGCAGCAAAGCAGGCAGGTGCTGAACTTGCAGTCTGTAACGAAGTTTTTATGGAAGAGGATGGAAGTCTTTGTGATTATCAGGAACAGCCTTTACGTACAGAAGTGCTTTCCCGTGAGGAAGCAATACACCGCATCCGCCTTACGCCGTTGATTCAGGCAGCAACAAGACTGCATCGGAGAGATGTGCTGGAAGGAATCGTTTTTCCTGTGGGCAAAAACTATGAAGATGCATTTACCACACCGGAAATCATTGAACATGCAACAGCTGTGGCTTGTATAAAGGAAAAACTGTACCATTACCGGCTGCATCCGGCAAGCATCATGCATGGAAAGGTCACCTTGAAAAATCTGGATGAGATCGATGCAAACTACGGCCTTCTTGCTTGTGCACTCAAGTATGGAAAAAAAGACACAGCATTCCTGCAGTATGTACTGATGAAACGCATGCTCCGAAACACAAAAAAAAATCTGCCACCCAAACAGAGAAACAGTGAACGGGTTCAGCAGGCGGAAGAGTGCTTGAAAAAAGCAGGCAGAGAGGTTCGTCAACAGGGGGCCTGTACCCTGCGCAACGCAGCAGAAACCGCACTCTGCATTGCAAACCCGCAGTTCTACTTCAACTTCAAGTACCGGAAATAAAACTGAATTCCGAATGGGAGAAATACTGTGAGTGAAAGAACAGAAAGTGGAAAACCGGAGATCAGCATCATCGTGCCAGTGTATCAGGTGGAAAAATATCTGAATGAGTGTATTGATTCCATCCTCGCTCAGACCTTTACGGACTTTGAACTGATCCTTGTGGACGATGGCTCACCGGACAACTGCCCTGCCCTGTGCGATGCAGCAGCAAAAAGGGACAGCCGCGTGCGGGTGATCCATAAGCAAAACGGCGGTGTAAGCACAGCCCGCAATGCGGGTCTGGATGCAGCACAGGGAAATTGGATCGCGTTTGTGGATTCGGATGATACAGCAGCACCAGAATATCTGGAAAAAATGCATAAGGCAGTGCTGGAAACGGGTGCAGATTTTGCAATCTGCAGCAGTCAGTGCATTGATGAAACGGGCAAAACGCTTGCAGGCGGGGAACACCGACTTTTGAACGAGTTTTTGCCGCAGGAGGAAGTTCTGCGCCGGATGGTGGTGTCGGATTTTCAGGTTCCGTGGAATAAGCTTTATCGCCGAAAACTGCTGGAAAATCTGCGCTATCCAGAAAACAAGGCGTTTGAAGATACCTGTCTCATGCCGGTCATTTACGCAAGAGCGGCTTCTGCCTGCGGTGTATGGGATTTTTTATACAATTACCGCATCGTTACTGGCAGTGCCATGCACCGCAAGACTACCTTGAAAACACTGGACTGGGTGGAAGCATGGTACCGCCTGTTTGATGTGCTGTACCAAAACGGCATCCGGGATGCTTTGTGTGCAGCCTATCGCCCGATTTTGACTGCCGTGTGGGACATCTGGCTGCACCTGACACCGGAAGAGCGCAAAAGCCCCCGGATGAAGGAAGCCTTTGCGTATGAGCGTACAGCCCGCCATCGGCTGATGCAAGCCCGCGGCGTAACACTAAAAAATTTGTGGGCGGCAGTGGTCTGCGCTGCATCGGCCTGCAGTTATCTGGATCTATGCCGCAAAAGGGCGGAAAGACGGCAGAAAACGACCTGAAGCAATGAGGAGTTTATTGTGCAGGAACAACATAAAAAACAGCCGGAGATCAGCATCATCGTGCCGGTATATAAGACAGAGCGTTTTCTGAGCGCCTGCATCTCTTCCATCCTTGCCCAGACCTTCACGGATTTTGAGCTGATCCTGGTGGACGATGGCTCTCCGGACAGCTGCCCTGCTTTGTGCGATGCCGCAGCGGCAAAGGACAGCCGCATCCGGGTCATCCACCAGAAGAATCGTGGCCTGAGCGTGGCACGCAATGCCGGGCTGGACGCGGCAGAGGGCGAATGGATCGCCTTTGTGGATTCAGACGACACCATCACGCCGGACTTCTGCGCAAAGCTTTACCATGCGGCGCAGGAGGCCGGTGCACAGATGGCCGTGTGCAATTACCGGCAGGTGGACGAAGCCCTGACCCCCATCCGGGAGCAGTATCTGCATGTGCGGCGGGAGGTGCTGACCCCGGAGCAGGCGTTGGAGCACAGCACCCTTCTGCCCTACATGGTGGTGTGGAACAAGCTGTACCACCGCAGCATCTTTGCGCAGCTGCGCTTTGCAGAGGGCAAACTGAACGAGGACACCCTGCTGATCGCCTACGCCTACGAAAAAGCGGACAGAATCGCGAATATCCCGGATGCGCTGTACCTTTACCGCAAGGTGGCGGGCAGCATCGTCAACAGCAAAGTCACCCTGCGCAATCTCGACCGTGTGGAAGCAAACTATACCGTGTTCGAGTGCGTCCGCCGCCATGGCATCACGGGTTCGCTGTGTGAGCTGTACTGGGCACTGCTGCACTCCCTGATCGATGTGGGAATGCACCTGACCGCCGAAGAGCGCCGGAGTGCCCGGATGCAGCAGGCGCGGGAGTACGAGCGCTGCGCCCGCCGGGCCTTGCGTCAGGAACATGCTGTTACCCTGAGGGCACTGGGCAACACCCTGTGTTTTATTATTTCACAGGACTGGTATTTTGCCCGCCGATGGAAAAATACCGTGTAACCGCGCAGGTTTGTCTGGACTTCCCTGCAAAGATATGCTACAATGGCAAAACAATCACAAATACCCGTGGGGGAGTAGCAGGCGCTTTTGCAAGGCGCAGCAAGTCAACATGATGACCGTTGGTTCCGGTCTGGCTTGCTTTCATTTGCGAGACTCATGTGTTTTTGGCGCATAGAACAGCGCCCGTGCACATGGAGTTGGTTTCAAAAAAATCACCCGGTCCCGGACGTACATGTGCGCCCGGGACCGGGTTTTGTATTGCCCGATATTCTGGTCAGATTCAGGAGGCAGACAATATGGAATGGAGTTTTGTATTTTTCCTCAACAGTGCCCTGCTGGGCGTGGGCCTTGCAATGGATGCGTTCTCGGTGTCTATGGCAAACGGCCTGCACGACCCCCGCATGAGCAGGGGAACCATTTGCAGGATCGCGGGCACCTTTGCCCTTTTTCAGGCCGTGATGCCCATGACGGGCTGGGTGTGCGTGCACACCATTGTGGAGCTGTTCTCTTCGTTTGAAAAGTTCATCCCGTGGATCGCGCTGGCACTGCTGGGCTACATCGGCGGCAAAATGCTGGTGGATGGCATCAAGGGCGAAGAGGCCGAAGAGGCCGCAGAGCTGAGTGCGGGTGCACTGCTCATGCAGGGCATCGCCACCAGCATCGATGCGCTTTCGGTGGGATTCACCATTTCGGAATACGGCTGGCTGATGGCACTTGCGGCATCGCTCATCATTGCGGTGGTCACCTTCTTTATCTGCATGGCGGGCCTGCGCATCGGCAAAAAGTTTGGCACCAAGCTCTCCGGCAAGGCATCCATTCTGGGCGGCATCATCCTCATTGGCATAGGTCTGGAAATTTTTATTTCCGGGGTGTTCTGAAATTCAGACAGCATAAAACAAAAGGGCACGGCGCTGCAATGCGCTGTGCCCTTTCGTTTTATAAAATGTTCCACATAGAACAATTACTTTTCTGGCTCAAAATAATCGGCATATTCCTCGGTCAGCTTGGAGCCAAGCCGCCGGATGCCGCCGTACAGGTGCCGTTCCACCAGTGGCTCAAAGGCAGCAAGGTCGCACCGCTCGATGGCGTTCATCAGGTTGCGGTGGTCTGCGATCACCTCGGCAAGGCCGCCGGTGGTCATGGTGTCCAGCATCCGGAAGCGGCTGTAGTCGGCGTGGGCGTTCTGCAGGGTGCTCCACAGGTACATTTTATCCATGGCCGCAAACCATGTCCCGTGCAGGGCACGGTCGGCTTCGTACAGCTTGTTGTAATCCGGGCTCTCCATGGCCGCAAGGGCTTCGTAGGCTTCCACCCGCCTGCAGATCAACGCCCGCTGCTCCGGGGTGCACCGGGGCGAAAAATCCCGCAATACGCGGGCTTCCACGGCGGTGCGCTCGTAGATCAGCTCGTCCACGATGCGGCGGTTCAGCCGGGTAACGGTGGTGCCCTTGTAAGGCACGATCTTTACCAGCCCGTTTTCCTGCAGCTTCTGCAGCACCACCCGGATCAGGGTGCGCGGTGCGCCAAAGCGGGCACAGAGCGGATTTTCGCTCAGCGAAGAGCCGGGGCGGATGGTCAGGTCAATGATCTCCCGCTCCAGCACAGCATAGATCTCAGCATCAGTTTTGTATTGTTCCATACCTCTCACCTAATGAAAATGATGTATTCCTATAGCGGGCTCGCCCTCTCAGTCAAAGCCTGTCGGCTTTGCCAGCTCTCCCAAAGGGAGAGCCTTTGGCAGTCCACGCGGACTGTATCTCTATGCCAAGGCCTCTCCCTTTGGGAGAGGTGTCACCGCAGGTGACGGAGAAGGCTAGGATGCTGACCGTATACAACAATCTTATTCTAAAAACTCTTTCCACGGTGCGGCGTCCGGCAGCGGCAGCGTGAATGCCATGGGCTTTCCGGTCTCCGGGTGCAAAAACTGCAGGCCACAGCTCTGCAGGGCAATGCTGCCTTTTACGCGGCTTCCGTATTTGCCGTCTCCGGTCAGCGGATGCTTCCGGGATGCAAACTGCACCCGGATCTGATGGGTGCGGCCGGTGTGCAGCGTGATCTCAGCAAGGCTCATCTCTCCTGCCGTTTTCACGATGCGGTATTCCAGCACGGCTTCCCGTACACCTCTGCGCGGGCGGCTCACAGGGAATACCCGGCCCCGGCGGCTGTCCTTGAACAGCCAGTCCCGCAGGGTGCCTTCGGCGGGCAGTGCTTCGTCCGGCCCGCCTGCAATGACGGCGCGGTACTGCTTGATGAACTGCGGCTCTTCTGCCCTGCCCTCGGCCCGGCCGTCCTGCACAGCGTAGGCGTTCTGGCTCTGGATGATCTGACGGCTGAGTGCGGCCGCAGCCCCGGGCGTTCTGGCAAACACCATCAGGCCGGACACACCCGTGTCCAACCGGTGCACCACCCCCACAAAGGCATCCGGCTGGCCCCACAGCTGCCGCAGGGCTGCGGGCACGCCCTCTTCGCTGGAAAGTCCGGCGGGCTTGTCCAGCACCACAAGGGCGGCATCTTCGTACAGGATGTTCACAGCCTGCCCTCGGCGATCAGGGCCTTGAGCTTCAGGATACCGGCAATGGTCTTGCCGTCCCGGATCTCGCCGCTCATGACCATCTCATAAGCTTTATCCAGCGGCACACGGTCAGGGGTCAGGAATTCATCGGCATCCAGATGCATCTGGGTCTTGTGCAGGCCGGTGGCGACCCATGTATAGATCACTTCGGTGTCATAGCCTACGGTGGGGAAAAACTGGCCCAGAGAGATATAATTGTCCGCGGTCAGGCCGCACTCCTCGCCCAGCTCCCTCTTGGCGGCTTCAAAGGGGTCCTCACCCTTTTCCAGCTTGCCGGCAGGCAGCTCCCACAGCTCCTGCTGCATGGCGTAGCGGAACTGGCGCACCATGCAGATGGTGCCGTCCTCAAAATAGGGCAGGATGCACGCACCGCCGTGGTGATGCACCACTTCGCGTTCGGCGGTCTTGCCGTTTTCCAGCAGAGCAGTGTCTTTTGTCAGGGTGATCACCCGGCCCTCGAAGAGCACCTCACTGGTGAGTGTTTTTTCGTAATGCACGGTCTTCTCCATTTTATTACCCTCTTTGCCCGGCACAGCGCCGGTTTTCTATGGCTTCAGTTTACGGCAAAATGAGGTTTGTTGTCAATAAAGATGTGATAAATACAAGGGAGAGTGAACCCTCTCAGGCTCACTGCGTTCGCCAGCTCCCCCGAAAGGGGGAGCTTTTTGTATCTTCCGGTCAGCACAAATAAAGCTCCCCCTTTGGGGGAGCTGGCACGGCGCAAGCCGTGACTGAGAGGGTTCCCTCCCCTTTTTGCGAAAAAAATTACAGGATCTGGCAAAGCAGGCAGGCCAAAACCGGAAAATCCGCGCCAGTGCTCACTTTAACGAACTAAAGACGTACAAAAGCGCTAAAAAAATTTCTTTATTTTTGGTGCGTTTGTTGAGCGGTTTGCGTTTACTTTATGGGCGGAATTTGCTATTATAGTATACAAGCAATAGTGCCTTTATGGGGTTCTCCGGTCCCATGTGGGGCATATTGCCCCGCGCAAAAGGTACCAAATTCTGAATAATGGAGGAAGAAAAA
>OBIA01000728.1_pt1 | contig 19845 bp, 18 predicted proteins | sample 1519911 | NCBI WGS metagenome assembly OBIA01 (sample SAMN04209236, study PRJEB22552) | human gut metagenome | biome: gut; material: feces | host: Homo sapiens | place: USA: Oklahoma | reverse complement strand
TCATCCTGTTCATCGACGACCTGAGCTTTACCGCCAACGACGACAACTTTGCCGCGCTCAAGGCCATTCTGGAGGGCAGCGTGGGCGGCAGAGCCAAGAACATTGCGGTATACGCCACCTCCAACCGCCGCCACCTTATTAAAGAAACACTGACCGACCGCACCGGCGACGACATCCACGAAGCCGATACCCGGCAGGAGCTGATGAGCCTTTCCGCCCGATTCGGCCTGACGGTCACTTTCCAGCGGCCGGAGAAGGCCCGGTTTGAGACCATTCTGGCCGAACTGGCAAAGCAGCACGGCATCGACATGCCGATGGATCAGCTGCTGGTCAAAGCCGAAGCCTTTGCCATCCGCGCCGGCGGCCGCAGTCCCCGCGTGGCAAAGCAGTTTATTGAGCAGTGCGAGGCGGGCGTGCAGAAGTAATTAGTTTGTCTTTATTTTAACATCAAAGTTTCTGATAAATCTTTCACAAAATGCCGAGAAGTCGTGAATTTTTTCACCTTCTCGGCATTCTTTGTCTATTTTTTATTTATCGGTAAAAAGCCTTGCATTCTATGGAAATTCAGGCTATAATATGGCCAACATCAGCCAATTGATATATCAACTGAGCACTTCTGGAGGGCAACTATGGGCTTTTTAACGGGTAAGACCGCTATCATCACCGGCGCAGGCCGCGCCGTACTTTCCGATGGCAGCTGCGGCTCCATCGGCTATGGCATTGCCACCGCCTTTGCAAAAGAGGGCGCAAATCTGGTCATCACTGGCCGTAATGTGAAAAAACTGGAAGAGGCAAAAAACGAGCTGGAAGCCAAGTATGGCATCCGTGTTCTGCCGGTGCAGGCAGATGTGTGTGCAGGTACCGACAACGAAGCCACCGTGCAAAATGTCGTCAATCAGGCTGTGGATACCTTTGGCGGCATTCAAGTGCTGGTGAACAACGCACAGGCATCCGCTTCCGGCGTGCCGCTGGCAGAGCACACCACCGAGCAGTTTGATCTGGCCCTTTATTCCGGCCTGTACGCTGCATTTTACTATATGAAGGCCTGCTATCCCTATCTGGCCAAGTCCAAGGGCAGCGTGATCAACTTTGCATCCGGTGCAGGCTTGTTTGGCAACTTTGGCCAGTGCTCCTACGCTGCCGCCAAGGAGGGCATCCGCGGCCTGTCCCGCGTGGCCGCTACTGAGTGGGGCAAGGATGGCATCAATGTCAACGTGATCTGTCCGCTGGCCTGGACCGCCAAGCTGGAGCAGTTCCAGCAGGCATACCCGGATGCGTTCAAAGCCAACGTCAAGATGCCGCCCATGGGCCACTACGCCAACCCCGAGACCGAGATCGGCCGGGTATGCGTGCAGCTGGCCATGCCGGACTTCAAGTATCTGTCCGGCGAGACCCTCACGCTGGAGGGCGGCATGGGTCTGCGCCCGTAATTGCTATTCTCATTCTTCCTCATACATACAAAAGGGGCTGTGCCAGCGGCACAGCCCCTTTTGTGTTTAGGCCTGATCATTCGCGCACGGCGATGCACTCGATCTCCAGCTTTGCGCCCTTGGGGATGGCGGCCACCTGCACGCAGCTGCGGGCAGGGAACGGCTCCGCAAAGGCCTTGGCATACACGGCATTCACAGCGGCAAAATCGTTGATATCGGCCAGAAAAATGACAGTCTTGACCACATTTGCCATGGAAAGGCCAGCCTCGGCCAGAATGGCCTTGAGGTTTGCAAGGCTCTGTGCAGCCTGCTCTTCCACCGTATCGGCCATCTTGCCGGTAGCAGGGTCTACCGGGATCTGGCCGGAAACAAACACCATATTGCCCAGATCGATCGCCTGGCTGTAAGGGCCGATGGCTGCGGGTGCGTTGGAAGTGGAAACGACTTTCATGATAAAACGTTCCTTTCTTTTTTCTTCTATTATACTCTTTCGCTCACAAGCTGGAAGCCCTCTTTTGCAAGCTCTGCGCGGATCTGCTCGATCTGCTCGGCATCGCGGGTCTCAAGAGTGAGCTTGAGGAAGCAGCTGGAAATGGGCATATTGGGATCGGAGCCATCGTGCTGCACCGACACCACATTGCTGCCGCAGCGGGACACGATCTCGGCCACCTTCTTGAGCTGGCCGGGCTTGTCCTCCAGCGCAATGGTCATGTTCGCCTTGCGGCCGCTCATGACCAGACCACGGGTGATCACGCGGTTGAGGATGTTCACATCGATGTTGCCGCCGGAGACGACGCAGGCCACCTTTTTGCCCTCGACCGGCAGCTTGTGGAACAGCACTGCAGCCACCGGCACGGCTCCGGCCCCCTCGGCAACCAGCTTCTGGTTCTCCATCAGCGAGAGGATGGCGGCAGCGGTCTCATCCTCACTCACGGTCACGATGTCGTCCACATACTGCTCACAGATCTGGTAGGTCAGCTCACCGGGAGTCTTGACCTGAATGCCGTCCGCAAAGGTAGAAACGGCTTTCAGGGTCTGGTACTTATGCTCGTGCAGGCTGCGGTACATGCTGGGTGCACCCTCGGCCTGTACGCCGTACACCTTTACCTCCGGGCGCAGGCTCTTGATGGCAAAGGCCACGCCGGAGATCAGGCCGCCGCCGCCCACCGGCACAACGACCGCATCCACATCCGGCAGCTGATCCAGAATTTCCAGACCAATGGTTCCCTGCCCCGCGATGACCTGCTCATCGTCATAGGGGTGGATAAAGGTCATGCCGGTCTCTTCCTGCAGCTCCACAGCCTTGTCGTGGGCATCATCGTAGGTGCCGGGCACCAGACACACCTCTGCGCCCAGATTCTTGGTATTCTCCACCTTCATGATGGGGGCACCGTCCGGCATACAGACGATGCTCTTGATGCCGCGGCGGGTAGCAGCCAGTGCCACGCCCTGCGCATGGTTGCCGGCAGAGCAGGCGATCACACCCTTGGCGCTCTCCTCCTCGGAAAGCTGGCTGATCTTATAGTAAGCACCGCGCACCTTAAAGCTGCCGGTGGCCTGCAGGTTTTCGGTTTTCAGGTACAGCTGGCAGTCCTTGGAGAGCTTGGGTGCCTCGATGAGGTCGGTCTTGCGGGCAACATCCTTGAGCACAAAGGCTGCATGGTAGATCTTATCCAGAGTCAGCATGGTTTTCTCCCTCTATTTTTATCGGTCCCTGCTCTGCGGCTTTTCCGCCCTCAGAGCCTTTATTTCTGGCTTATTATGCATGTTTCTCAGTATAGGTTAACAAAGTTGATTTGTCAAATGAATTTCCTTCACGCCTGAAACCGAAAAAGAGAACTGCCGCAGGCATACCGCCCACAGCAGTTCTCCGTGTTTTTGTGTTTTTAACGGCCGCGGCCACCGCCGCCGCCGTGGCTGCCGCCGCCGCCCATTCCACCGAACGAGCCGCCGCCGAACGAGCCTCCGCCAAAGCTGCCGCCACCGAAGGACCCTCCGCCAAAGCCGCCGCCCATGGGAGGACGGGGCGGACGGCGGTTATTGTTCCGGGGCGGGCGGGGCCGGTCATTGCGGGGGCCGGGGCCATAGCCCGGGCCGAAGCCGGGGCCCGGAGGGGGCGGCGGGCCGGGACGGTGCCGACGGGCCGAACCTGCCATGTAGCCCCATGCAAAGGGCCCCCAGTTCCAGCCTGCTGCGTGGCCGATGGGTGCAATGAACACCCGGAACACGAACAGTACGATGATCAGCATCACCATCAGGGACATGAACAGGATCACGATACCCAGAACGATATCCCCAAAGGTGGTGGGGCCGTCGTCCGGCTGGGCATAGCTGCCGTCGTCGTAGCTGCCATTGTTCAGATTTACCCCATAAACACTTGCAATGGTGTCGGCCACATTGTTGGCACAGGTGATTACTGCATCGCTGTAATCGCGGTTAACAAAATCACCTTCCATGGTCTGAGCGAGGGCACTGGCCTGACTTTCCAGCGTGGTGTTGCGGAAGCCGTCGCCGTAGGTCACGTAGTAATCGCCGTCCTCGTAGATGGGCGATTCCATCACCAGCAGGATCAGCACACCGTTGTTCTCGGAAGCCGAGCCGATGCCCCAGGCGTTGATGGCCTGTGTTGCATAATCCTCAGTGGAATAATTACCCGTATAATCTACAGTCAGTATGCCGATCTGTGCTCCGTTGCAGCTGGACTGCAGCTGGTTGTTCAGATCAACGATGGTCTGGGTAGTGCTGTCGCTCAGGATGTTGGCATCATCCACCACACATTCGTCTTTGGGCAGGTCCGGCAGGCTGGCGGCGGCAAGGGCCGCCGGGCACAGGGCCGCTGCGCCCACCACAAGGGCCAGCACCAGAGCGCTTACGCGTTTTGCAAAATTTTTCATGCGAAGGGTTCAACCTCCTTTACACCGGCAATGGCTCCCAGCACGCTGGCCGGGAAGCCGCCGGTCTCTTTCTGGTAGTCGTAAACGGCATCGTTGTATTTCAGGGTGCCGATGATGGTAGCCGCACTGTTGAACTGGCCGTACTGGCCCTGCACCGCGCCCATCTTCATGGGGTCTGCGGCCTGCTCCTGCAGCTTTGCGTAGAGCTGGTCGATCCGCGACCCCAGCACCTCGTTGGCCTGATACAGCGCATGCATTGTGCTGCCCTGATAATAGGGCAGCGAGGTGAGTGCCTGACTTTTGCCGCCGTTCTGCACGGCTTCCAGACAGGCGGTAAAATCGCTCAGCGCGCTCTGTGCGGCCTGTACCCCGGCACTGTCCGCTCCCAGCGTGCTGCTGGCGGTGGTGATGATGTTTGCCGCCGTGTTCATGCGGGTGGTCAGCTCCTCGTTGAGGTTATAGCCGTTGTCTGCCGCCACACCCACCGTGTACCATTTGCGGACTTCGTTGTACCGGCTGCGCAGCTTGGCGCTGCCAAAGCCCAAAAAGGCCGCCAGCATCACCACCACGCTCAGCGCCAGTGCAGCTGCGCGGGTGGAAAGGGCTGCGGGCAGCTTTGCTTCCAGCCCTGCCAGCTTCTGCTGCAGAGGTGTCAGCGGCACGGCCTGCTCCGGCTGCTTTTGTTCGCGGTAGCTGCCCGCGTCAAAACCGCCGGAAGTGCTGTTCTGTTTTTGCGAAAAATCTGCGTTTGCCATCTCAGCTCCGGATCTCCATCATTTTTGCTTTCAGTTCGTCCTCGATGCGGTTCAGCTCCTGCTCGGCGGCAGCGCGCTTTGCGCGGCCCTCGCTCTGGATCTTGTTCAGCTCGTCCAGCGTCTCGATCAGGCTCTTGTTGGTCTGCTGCAGGGTCTCGATGTCCACCACACCGCGCTGAGATTCCTTTGCGGTCTCGATGGTACCCATCTTCAGGGCCTCTGCGTTCTTCTTGAGCAGGTCGTTGGTCATGTCGGTCACGGCACGCTCGGCCTGCATGGCCTGCTGGCTGTGGGCCAGACCCAGTGCCAGCACCATCTGGTTCTTCCACAGGGGGATGGTGTTGACGATGGTGGACTGGATCTTCTCTGCCATCATGGTGTCGTTGTTCTGCAGCAGGCGGATCTGCGGCCCCATCTGCAGGCTGATGTTGCGGGTCAGCTCCAGATCATAGAGCTTCTTCTCAAAGCGTTCGCACTGGTCGGCCAGATCACGAGCCGCCTGTGCATCCTCCGGCAGGCCGGAAACCTTGGCCTTATCCATGGCCTGCTGCAGCTCGTTTGCGCGCACATCGGCCAGCTTCTTTTTGCCGGCAAGGATATACATGCTCAGCTCCTTGAAGTAGGCCATGTTCAGATCATACATCTTATCCAGCATGGCGATGTCCTTGAGCAGCTGCACCTGATGGCCCTCCAGCATGGACTGGATCTTTTCCACGTTGGTCTCGGCCTTGTTGTACTTCATCTTCATGGCATCCAGCTGGTCGCCCTTCTTCTTGAAGAAGCCCAGAATGCCCTTTTTTTCTTCCTCGCCTGCATCAAAGCTCTTCAGCTCACCGATCAGGCTGGTAATCATATCGCCCACTTCGCCCAGATCCTTGGTGGCCACCTTGGAAAGGGCGGCCTCGGAGAAATCGCCGATCTTCTTCTGACAGGCGGAGCCGTACTGCAGCACCTGCTGGCTGTTGGTAATATCGATCTTTTCAGCAAACTGATCCACCATGGCCTGTTCTTCCGGGGTCAGGTTCACCTGCGGCTGCTCCGGTGCGGCAGCTTCCTGCTGGGCGGGTGCTGCCTTTTCCTCTTCTGCCGGGGTGGGGTCCAGCGTCAGGGTGGGTACTGCGGGTGCATCGAGGTCAAAGTTGAATGTATTATCAGCCATAAGAGATTCCTTCCTTTCCAAATACCATTTACCTTTTTTAGCTCAGGCCCTGCCCTTTGAGCATGTTCTGCAGCACCGTGATATCTGCAGAAAGGTCCATGCTCTCGGCGGCGTACAGGGCATCCAGCTGGTTTTCAAACGCCGTGGCAATGGAAGCAGCATTGTGCTCCACCTCGGTACGGATGGCTGCGGCATTCTCGCCGCGCACGCCCTGCTTTGCCAGCTTTGCATACTGCTGCAGAACGTTCACCGCATCCGGCAGGTAATAGTTTGCGAACCTGCGCACCTGCTTTGCCTTTTCCGGGTTTGCTTCCACCGCTTCCACAATGGAGCGGCCCGCCTTTTCCATGCGGGTCATGGCGGCAGAGAGCTGCGGGTCCGGCAGCTGCTCGTTGAGGGTGTGCAGGGTATCCAGTTTCTGCTGAATGTCGGTCAGCATCGCGTCCACATCCTCCACACCGGTGTGGAAAGGCACTTCGTGCTCCACCACCCGGGGCGGGCAGACCTTCTGTGCCGCACCAAAGGCCACAAATGCACCGCCCAGCGCCGCCAGAAGCGCCCACAGCTTATACACCGGCAGTACCGCGCACAATACCAAAAAGACCAGTGCCATTGCATAAAATGGCAGAACGCTGGGCTTTCTGGTGCGGATGATCTTGCTCATGTTTCTTCTCCTTGTCCGGGGCATTGCCCCTTATGTCATCCATAATACCGCACCCCGCGAAAAACGCAAGGCTTTCACGGATAATTTACAACCTGGCCATCATTTGTTGATCCACGGCAAGAGGGCCGCGCCCCAGATTTCGCTCAGCTTTTCCGGGCGGCAGGCAGCGTTTGCCGGGCTGGTGCTGGGCAGCTTTACCGCTGCAATGCCGGACACCGGCTGCAGATACTTTGTATAGATCCGGAATGCGGTGGCTCCGTTGCAGAATACTGCTTCGATGGGTGCCTTTGCCAGCAGAGCGGCAATATCATTCGGCACTGCATCCTTGATGGAAGCGTCCGCTGCGCCGGTGATGGTGCAGCGTTCCAGCGTGTCCCAGAGGGCCAGCCCATGGCGCAGGATGATTTGCTTTTTGGCTTCAATGTCCTCACGGGCAGGCACCGGCTCACCGGTCAGCGCGGCCATCATGGGCCAGAAGCGGTTCTGCGGGTGGCCGTAGTAAAAGGCCATCTCCCGGCTTTTGGGGCTGGGCCATGTGCCAAGGATCAGCGCCCGGCTGTGTTCGTTATACACCGGTTCAAAGCTCATTGTCCGCCTGCACTTTCAATTTTATCCCAAGGCGAGCCAAGGTCGCGGCCGGACGGCTCTGCTCTGGGGCCGTCGAACCACAGCTCATCGATCAGGTCGGCAAGGCCGTCCTCCCGCACATCGCCAATGATGCGGTCGGCGGCAGCCTTTGCGTCCGGCGTGCCGTTTGCCATGCAGCAGCCAAGGCCCGCTGCCTTCAGCATGGCCACATCGTTGGCAGAATCGCCTGCTGCCACGGCATCGGCCAGTGTCAGACCCATTTTTTCGCACAGGTCGGCAAGGCCAACGCCTTTGTCCATTCCACCGCGCACGATGTCGTAGTAGCACAGGCCGTCGGCATTCTGCGCGCCCACCTGCATCCAGTGCAGGCCCAGATGGCCGTACTTGGCGTTGAAGTCCGCCACACGCTCCGGCGGCATGGCCGCAAAAGCGGCGTGGGGCATGTCGATCAGGTGGCGGTCCTGATCTTCGCCGTCCATACAGTCCAGCCCGATGCTGTTCATCTGCTGATAGCCCCTGTGCAGATATTCATACTCGCAGTAGGCGTAGCAGGCATCCCTGAAATTGAACTGCAGCGGATAGTTATAATCCTCGCAGAAATCCACCAGCGCGTACATTTCCTCAGCGGTGAGCGGGTGCTCGGCCACGATGCGGCCCTCGCGGTCCACCACGCAGGCACCGTTGCAGGTGATGGCATAATCGAACCGGATGCCGCCCAGCTGCCCCTTGAGGCTGACGCACGGATACGCGCGTCCGGTGCTGAGCACAAATCTGCCGCCTGCGGCCTGCAACTTCTTTACCGCCTTGACCACCTTCTGACGCGGCTTGCCCTCGCCAAAGGGCACCAGTGTGTTGTCGTAATCGCTTGCCAGAATCTTATATTGCATTCTATTCTCCCCTATGGAACTGAGTTTTGTACCAGTATACCATACTTTTTTAAAATTGGGGTGCATTTGGGCATAAAAATAAGGCTACTGCACAGAATTCCATGCAATAGCCTTATTTTGTTTCACGATGCCGTTTTCTTTGCAGCTTCTTCTCGGGATCACGCAAACACGGCCACGACCACCTGCATTGCCACGCCGAGGAATGCGCCTGCACCCCATGTCAGGCCGGTGATGAACAGGTTCTGCTTCCACGAAGGATTGGTGCGCCACAGCACCGCAAGGCCCACGCCTGCACCGGTGCAAAGGCCCGCCACCAGACTGGAAAAGCGCAGAGCACCCTCCACATACAGCTGGGTCAGCAGCACGCTGGCGGCGCAGTTGGGGATCAGGCCCACCAGCGCAGCCACTACCGGCTGGAAGAAGCCCATGCTGCCCAGAAGGTCTGCAAACACATCTTCGCCCACGCCTTCCACGATCAGGCCGAACACCAGACTGAACGCAAAAATGAACACAAAGATCTCCAGCGTGTGGCGCAGGGCCGCTTTCCAGATGGGGGCGGGCTTACCCTCTTCGTCGCTGTGCTCCTCGTGACAGTCCACCTCGTCGGCATGGCCGGTGTAGCCGCCGCGCAGCGATTTGGGCAGCACGCCGCGCAGCACAAAATCCAGCACAAAGCCCACCACAATGGCGTATACCACCTTGATGACCATGAGCACAGCCAGCTTATCCCAGTAGGCCGGCATGGATACCAGCAGCGGGATGGCTTCGTCGCTGGTGGCAAGGTAGACGGCCATCAGGGTGCCCAGCGTGATGACGCGGGAGGAGTAGAAGTTGGACGCAATGGCCGAAAAGCCACACTGCGGCACACAGCCCAGCACCGCGCCCGGAATCGCGCCCCAGCGCCCGCCGCCTGCCAGCAGTGCTTCAATGCGCTCACCGTGGCGGGTCTCGATATACTCGATCAGAAGATAAGCCAAAAACAGGAAGGGCAGCATCTTGGCGGTATCCACCAGAGATTCGCCCAGAACATCCAGAAACAGTTCCATATACGCTCCTAAAAACGACCGTTCGTCGCTTCATTTTAGTAAATTGCAAATTGGTTGCATTTTTGAACAGGGATGATTATACACGATATTCTCTCCAATTGCAATACCAAAATGCAAATTGATTGCAAATTTATATTATAGAACGCTGCAGCGCGTAAAAAGCGCGATCTTAAATGGTCTCCGCTGATGCTCTGACCATTTTCAGCGGAATTATTATTTTATTTCGCAATTCTGGAAAATCTGCGGATTTTCCAGAATTGCCTTTTCACGGGAGGAGTCATAACCGAAAGCGGAAGCTGCCGCGCTGGTTTCCTGTGGAAACATTCACGCGGCGGAATTAACGTTCTGCCCGCAAGCACAAGCCTTTCCTCCACGACCCCCGCCCATGAAAATGGGGTCCAGAAACACCCGCAGGCGTTTCTGGACCCCAAAATCAAAAATATAATTTCCTTAGCTTATGCGCAAAGCAACGCGGAGCGCATTCAAAATCGTCCCACACAGCAGGAGTCTGCCTTTTGTTTTACCCCTTCATTGGCACAAAGCCCACAAGGTCTTTTACCACCTCGCCGCCGATGATCAGGCCAGCCACCGAGGGTACAAAGGCATTGGAACCCGGCACCGAACGGCGCTGGGTGCACTTGCGCTGGGTGCCCGGAGGGCAGATGCAGTGATTCTTGCAGCTGATGTCGTCATCCTCGATGGGGGTCATGGCAGGCTCCTTGGAGTAGACCACCTTCAGGTGCTTGATCCTGCGCTTGCGGCACTCGGTACGCATCACCTTGGCCAGCGGGCAGACCGAGGTCTTGTAGATATCGGTCACTTCAAAGCGGGTCGGGTCCATCTTGTTGCCTGCGCCCATGGAGCAGATAATGGGAGTGCCCACCTCCTTGCACTTCATCACAAGGGCCAGCTTGCCGGTGACGGTGTCAATGGCATCCACCACATAGTCGTACTGGGTAAAGTCGAACTGATCCTGTGTTTCCGGACCAAAGAAGCACCGGTGGGTGGTCACCCTGATGTCCGGGTCAATGTCGTGGATGCGCTGTGCAGCCACATCTACTTTATATTGCCCTACCGTACTGCGGGTGGCAATGATCTGGCGGTTGAGGTTGGTCAGGCAGACTTTATCGTCATCGATCAGATCCAGTGCCCCCACGCCGCTGCGCGCCAGCGCTTCCACCGTGTAGCCGCCCACGCCGCCGATGCCGAACACCGCCACGCGGGAATTGTGCAGTTTTTCCATAGCTTCCGCGCCCAGCAGCAACTGCGTGCGGGAATACTGATTTTGCATTTCGTTCTCCTTATTACTTTTCCACTCTCGTAATGGTGCCGCCGCCCAGCACGGTGTCGCCCTGATACAGCACCACGGCCTGACCGGGCGTAGGTGCGCGCTGGGGCTGGTCAAATTCCAGCCGGAAGCCGCACTCCGCCGGGTAGACGGTGGCGGCCTGCTCCACCTGATGGTACCGGGTGCGGGCTGTGACCCGCAGCGGCCCGGTCAGCTCCGGAATGGCGATCCAGTTCACCTCGTCCGCATACACGATGCGGTCGAACAGCATCTTCTCCGGCCCTACCGTGACGGTGTTTGCCTGCATGTCCTTGCCGCAGACGTACACAGGTGCCCCCATGGCAAGGCCCAGCCCCTTGCGCTGGCCGATGGTGTACCGCACCGCGCCGTTGTGGGTACCCACCACCCTGCCGCTCTCGTCCAGAAAATCACCTGCCGGGTAGTGTTTGCCGGTGAAGTCCTCCATAAAGCGGGCATAGTCGCCATCCGGCACGAAGCAGATGTCCTGACTGTCGTGCTTGCGGGCATTGACAAATTTGTGCTGCTCCGCGATCTCGCGCACCTCAGTCTTGTGCAGGCCGCCCAGCGGCAGGCGGATATGTGCCAGCTGCTCCTGAGTGAGGTTGTAGAGCACGTAGCTCTGGTCCTTGCCCTCGTCCAGCCCCTTTTTGAGCAGGAAACGGCCGGTGGCCTCGTCCTGCTCCACACGGGCATAGTGGCCCGTGACCACATACTCCATGCCGTGTGCCCGGGCCCAGTCCAGCAGATGGCGGAACTTCATATATTTATTGCAGTCGATGCAGGGGTTCGGCGTGCCGCCCGCCTCATACACGCGGACGAATTTTTCAATGATCTGTTCCCGGAAGTCAGCCGTGAAATCCAGCACCTCGTACGGGATATCCATGGCAAACGCCACCTCTGCCGCGTCCTCGATGTCCTTTTCCGAGCAGCAGGTGTGAAAGCCGGACTGTCCCAGCGTTTCGTTGCGGGTGAGCCGCATGGTGATGCCGGTGCAGTCATAGCCTGCCTGCTGCATGAGCCATGCCGCCACCGAGCTGTCCACGCCGCCGCTCATGGCAATGAGGGCACGCGGCTTTGAATCAGGGGTCTGTGTGGTCATAAGTTCTCCTTTGGTGCATTCAACATACTAAAACAGTAGTATAATAGTAACTCTGAAAAAAGAGCTTGTCAAGACGCAGCGAGCTGCTGCACTGCGGCCAGCAGGGCTTGCCGCTCGTTGGGATATTCTTCCCGGATCACACCGTCCAGCAGCGCTTCCAGCACTTTGCGGATGCCCGGCCCCGCCGGGACGCCTGCCGCCATCAGGTCGCGGCCATTCACAGCCAGCTGGCTGACGCGGCAGCATACGCCGTCCGCGTCCAATTGTTCGGCCAATTCGGAAAGTGCAGCAAAATCAGCCGCGTGTTCCGGCTGCAGGGCTGTGCCCAGTGCTGCCAAACGCTGCACGGTACACAAGTTATATTTGCCCAGTAGTCGGCGGGCGTAGATAGTAAAGTCGGGTGTGACGGTAGTTTCTCTGAGGACCGTCCGCTGGGGTGGGACCCTGTTGCCGAAGGCAATAGGGCGGGCGATGGAATGGCCTGCAACAGCAACGACCGCCGCCAGTGGCGGAAACAGGAAGTTGCTGTTGGGACAGCGGCCAGCAGGACGCGAGTGCTGCTCAAAGCACGAAGCATCCGCTGGGTGCCGCAACCCGTACTCGTGTCCGAAGAGAAAGCTACCGTCACACCCTCTGGCTTCCCGCACCAACACCGCCGCCTCTTCAATCAAGGCGTTGGAGCAGCGCAGGCGCTTGAGGGTGCGGCGGATGCCATCCTCGCCAAGGCTGTACAGCAGCGCCGCCAGCCGGATGGACAGGTTTTCTGCACCCGCCGGGCAGGCATCCACCACCGGCTTTGCCGCCGCCAGTGCCTCCGATGAAAGCTCCGGAAGAATAACAAGCAGTATTTTTTTGTCAAGATATGCCGCAGGGGCGGGTGCGGCCAGCAGTTTAGCAAGCTCTTCCTCGATGCGCTCCACCGATACGCAGTCCAGATGGGCACACAGCTCCTGTGCCGCCTGCGCCGTGGGCGGGTCGATGGCAAAGCCAAACCGGGCTGCGAAGCGGTACAGCCGCAGGATGCGCAGCGCGTCCTCGGTGAACCGCTGGCGGGGCACACCCACCGCCCGTACGATGCCGCTTTGCAGGTCGGCCTGCCCGCCAAAGGGGTCCACAAGGCCCTCTTTTTCATTGTAGGCCATGGCGTTGATGGTAAGATCCCGCCGGGCCAGATCCTCCCGCACATCCGGCACAAAGTGCACCTCGTCCGGGTGGCGGCCATCTGTGTAGGTGCCTTCTGTACGGAAGGTGGTGATCTCGTAAAGGGCACCGCTCTGCTTCACCGTTACCGTGCCGTGCTGCAGGCCGGTGGGGATGCACCGCTGCGCGCCGAACAGCTCCATCACCTGCTGCGGCAGAGCACTGGTGCACAGGTCCCAGTCGTGCGGTGTAAGGCCCAGCAGACTGTCCCGCACGCAGCCGCCCACCACGTAGGCTGCATAGCCCGCCCTGTGCAGGGTGTACAGCAGCTCTGCCGCACCCTCGTCCATCCGGATGGTCATGGCTGTGCCTCCTCGTACTGCAGGGTGATGCTTTTGCCGTCAAAGCCGCACTCCGCCGCCGGGAAGATGCTCTGTGCCTGCGCGGCATACTCCTCCGGGTCGGTGATCATGGGGGAATAATGGGTCAGCCAAAGCCGCTTTGCCCTCGCCTGCGCGGCAAGGGATGCGCTCTGCCCAAAGGTGCTGTGCCCCCACTGACGGGCCTGGTCTTCCTGCTCTGGAAGGGCATAGGTGGCATCGCATATCAGCAGGTCTGCGTCATGCGCCGCCTGCAAATAATACGGGCAGGGGGCCGTATCGCCGGAAAATACCACGCTCAACCCCTTGCGCGGTGCGCCCAGCACCTGCGCAGGCTGCACCGTTCTGCCCTCCACGGCAACGCTCTGCCCTTTCTGCAGCAGCTTCCATTGCTGCACCGGCACCCCCAGCGCCCGGGCCTGCTCCGGCGAAAATTTGCCTGCACGGGGCAGCTCCAGCCGGTAGCCAAGGCTTTTTACCCGGTGCTTTGTGGCAAACGGCACCAGCCGCGCACCGGCAGGCCAGCCCTCGCTCAGCGCATCCAGCGCCAGCGGCTGGCCCGGCATAAGCACCTGCGGCTTCACCGGATAGGGCAGCGGGCCGGTCAGTGCCCGCACCGCCGCCCAGATATCCGGCAGGCCCTCCGGACCCAGCAGCGCAAGCGGCCTTGTGCGGCCCTGCGCCCCCAGAGTCTGCAAAAGGCCCGGCAGACCAAAGATGTGGTCGCCATGGTAGTGGGTCAGGCAGATGGCATCTGCCCGCATCAGGTTCACGCCTGCCCGGTGTGCCGCTGCCTGAGTGCCCTCGCCGCAGTCCCACAGCAGGCCGTGGCCGCCGCAGGCAGCAAACGCCGCCGAGAGTGCCCGGTCCGGCAGTGGCATGGTAGCCGCAGTGCCCAGCAGTGTGATGGTCAGCATAAAATCGTTCTCCCTGCACAGTAGATTTCGATATTTTATTGTACCACAGCCCAGCACGTTGCACAATCACTGCTGGCCGCGCATAGCATGGGCCAGCACAGCAAAAAGGGGGCAGCGGGATGAGACGCAAAAAAGGGGATCCTTTTTCCGGCAGGCCGCACAGCGGCCTTGGATGGGTGCTGCTGCTCGCCGCACTGGCCCTGTTTCTGCTGGCCGGTGCGCCCGGCTGCATGGCCCAGCGGATGGCGTGGTCTGCCCGGGGAACGATGATCTTTCTGCCCAGCGGGTTTTGAAAAAATGGGAGCATCCTGCTGCACAGAACGCTCCCATTTTTCTTTTTACTTTCCATCCGAATAGGGCAGCTGGCCGGTCAGGGTCAGCGTTTCGGCAAGTTCGTCCTCCGAGCGGAACCGCCACGCCGCCGCTCCCACGGCCACATAGCAGGCATCGGCACGACCCTCCGGTGTAACGGCAAGGATCATCGTTTCACCGTCGCCCACCGCCGTTACCATGCCATCCGCACTCACAGTTGCCACACCCGGATTGCTGCTGAGCCATGTCATCGTTCCGTTTTTGGCGCCTGCAGCCTGCGCGGTCAGCTTCTGACTGGCTCCCACTGCCTGCAGCAGCATGGCGTTTTTGCTCATCTGCACCCGTCCGATCTCCGATGTAACCGTTACCGTGCAGCGCAGCACCTGCCCGGCTGTGGTCAGTGCGCTGATGACGGCCTTGCCGGACCCCTGCGCCTTTACGGTACCGTTTGTGCTTACCGATGCCACCGCCGGGTTGCTGCTGATCCACTGCCGCACATAGGTAAACCCGCCTTTGTTCTGTTCCAGCTTCAGCTGTTTCGTCGGGGCAGGCTCCTGCTCTGTAATGGTAAGCGTCAGATCGCTGGTGTTCAGCACCAGGCGGCTGGCTGTGCTTTTGCGCACCGTGATGGTACAGGTGGTCTTTTCGCCGCGCTCATTGCGGGCCGTGACGGCCGCTGTGCCCTCGGCATGGCCGGTCACCTTGCCGGTGCCGTCCACCGATGCCACTGCCGGATCACTGGAAGTCCAGATCAGAAAGAAGTAGTCGTTGGGTGCCTGCACATTCAGGTAGGCCACCGGGGCCGGGTCTCCTTCGGTGATATCCAGCGTCAGTTCGGCAGTGTCCAATGTCATGCCGCTGTCCGGCAGCGGCTGCTCCTGCGCAGCATAGGCCGACAAGGCCCCGGCTGCAAACAGTTCTGCGCACAGCACCACTGCACAAACACACGCTTTGAACCCCTGCTTCATGGGCTTTGCCCTCCCCGCCTGCTTTGCTGCAAGATCCTTTAAATATTCCTGTCTCCGTATTATTTTACACGCAGTGCAAAACCGGGTCAAGTTTTTTGCCCATTCTGCCGGGCAGCTGAGCCTTATTTTGTGGAGAATAATAAAATCCGCTTTTCAATTTTGTACAAAACGCCGCCGCACCCGGCAAACCGGATGCGGCGGCGCTGTTCTGCTTTTGAATTTTCAGCTTAGTAGTTGATCTTTTTCAGCTCAAAGTAGCTCTGCGGATGTGCGCACACCGGGCACTTGAGCGGTGCGGACTTGCCGATATAGGTGTAGCCGCAGTTCCGGCACTGCCATACCTGCTGCTCCTCGCGGGCAAAGACCTTGTTGTTTTTCAGGTTTTCGGCCAGCGCACGGTAGCGCTCCTCGTGCTCCTTCTCGATCTGTGCCACCATGGTGAACAGTGCTGCGATCTGAGGGAAGCCCTCTTCTTTGGCCTCCTTGGCCATGCGGGGGTACATCTCGGTCCACTCGTCGTGTTCACCGCCTGCTGCCATGTCCAGACAAGTCAGGGTATCGGGGATCGCGCCGCCGCACAGCAGCTTGAACCAGATCTTTGCGTGCTCCTTCTCATTGCCGGCGGTCTCCTCAAAGATCGCGGCCAGCTGCTCGTAGCCTTCTTTTTTTGCCATGCTGGCAAAGAAGGTGTACTTGTTGCGTGCCTGGCTCTCGCCTGCAAACGCTTCCATCAGATTTTTCTCGGTTTTGGTACCCTTCAGTTCCATGATGCTCTCCTTTCAAAAACGGATCTTCTGTCAGGATCGACCGATCCCGGCTCTATCATTCAGCCCGGCGGTAATTTTTTCGCCTGCGGCTCAGGTTCTGAACAGAGTATACCATATTTTTTGAGAGAAATCAAGAATAGTTCCTATTTATTTTGAGAATATTTCTCAGTTATGCTGTTTCAGTGCACACACAGCAATGCTCAGGGCGCTCCACGCTGCCTGATACATCAGCACCGTTGCCACCGAAAGCTCCCAGATGCTGCCTGCACTGGTGAGCAGCGCTGCAATGATAATGGAGAACAGCACCGAGACCATCTGTACCGTGGTGGCGCCGCTCTCGGCGTTCTGGGCCTGATCCGCAGCCTGAAGGCCGCCGGTCAGGCTGGCAAACGCCTTGAGATGGATCATGCAGCAGGTGTCCTCCGGGTCTTCCGGTGCGGCCTTGATGGCGTTGCACTGCTCCTGATCCAGAACGGTGATCATGCCTTCCGGCAGGCGGTATGCTTCGGTAATGTGGTGTGCAGTCAGACTGGGGTCCTGACATGTGACCAGCAGGCGGATGTTCTCCTTTTGCAGCACGGCAAGGCCGCGGGCCACATTGCGCCCGCCCACATATTTCAGCACGAACATAGCGTGCAGATTGCCGGACACAGCCAGATACAAAATTTGCAGCTCGCCGTTCTTCGAGTGCTGCATCTCGTATTCCTCGTCCGGCAGTGGCACGCCCTCCTGCTCCAGATAGCGGCGGGTACCAATGAGGATGCGGTTGTTATCGCACCAGGCGGAAAAGCCCAGCCCATGGTGCTGCTCCAGATCCTTGACCGGGAACAGGATGTCTGTGCGTTCCTCAACGATCTGGCGGAACAGCCCCTTCAGGGTGCCGTGGCTCTCGTTCAACACGCTGGCCGCGTACAGGATGGCGCGGTCGATGCGGCCGCCCTTGAAGATGCGGATATCCTCCAGCTGTGCGCTGTCGGCGGTGAACAGGTCGTCTGCATCGATCTGCAGCGTATCAATGCCGCCCAGCTGCTCAATGGCCTGCCAACCGGGCACGACTGCGCCCACAGCCGCAGCCGCACGCTGCAGCCGTAGCGAGGCAACGCCCGCGATCAGGGTAGAGGAAAGCGGTGCGCCCATGCACAGCACAGCTGCCATGGCAGCCGCAGCTTTGTTCCAGCCGGCACCTGCCAGCAGGAACAGCACGCCGCTGAGTAGGGCAACGCCCAGCAGGATGTACGAAACTTTGCGTGCACGGCGCTCGCTTGCGCGCTCGCTCAAGCTCTGCTCCACAAAGCCGTCAGCTTCCTTCATCGGGCGGCTCAGCAGCACCCAGGGGTCCTTCTGTTCCAGATCCCGTGCAAGGGCACGCAACAGGTCTTTATCCTTGGCGCGGTAGGCGCCCTCGAACTCCACACCATTGGTCACCAGCTCATAGCCGCCCTTGACAGCAGCCAGCATCACCCGGCTGCCCAGCAGCGCAAGGAACAGCCCCAGCGCAGCCATGCCGCTGAGCAGCGAGATGCCGGTGGTGCCGCGGTAAACATTTGCGTTCAGCATGGCTGTGACCGCCTGCACCAGCGCTGCTACTGCGGCCAGCGCCGGCATCGTCTCGGAAGAAGACCGTCCGCGCAGGCCGTTCAGGCCGTCGCGCAGCACCGGGAAGCCCACGCACAGGCTTGCTGCCAGCAGCAGCAGGTTTGCAGCATAGAATGCCGCCGGGGCAGCATCCGGGTCCAGCGCCGCCATGGCGGGCAGCAGCCCATCCGACACCAAACCAAAATGCAGCAGCACCACAGCCAGAATGCCGCCCAGCACGCAGCGCAGCGTCAGCTCTGCACTCATACGGTGCAGCTTATCCACCGTAGCCTCCGGCTCGGGCAGCTCCGTTTCGGCATGTTCCTCCGGAGACACCGCGTCCTCCGCCTCAGCTTTCAGTTCCGGCTGTGGCGCAGCGGGTGCCTTCTCCGGTGCCTGCTGCGGCTCTTCACCGTCCAGCGGCAGCAGCGGCAGGCTCATAGTGTCCTCTTTTGCGGCAGGCTCCTCTGCCGGGGCCAAAGGTGCCTGCGGTGCGTCCTCGCTCTGCGCCTTGCCAAAGAAATCGGCCACCGGCTGCTTTTCCGGCTGCGGCACAGGTTCCGTTTGCAGCTCCGGTGCCGTCTCCTTTACCGCTGCAAACACAGCCGCGGGCAGCGGTGCACCGGACGGTTTCTTTTTGCTTTCAGCCGGTTCAGTTTCTGCTGCCGGGGCTGCTTCGGCCCTCGGTGCAGGCTTTTCCGGCTTCTGGTCGCTCAGGCCGTTGATCATCGCCTTGAGCTGTGCCATCTCCTGCTGCTCCTGCTCTTCCTGCGGCAGCAGCACCTCCGGCGCATTCTTGGGGTGCCGGAGAGACTTTGCCGTGCTGTGCTGCTCTGCGGGTCTTGCCGCCGGGACAGCGCTCTGCCGGGGTGTTTCCGGCTTCACTGCCGCCGGGGGTTCCGCCGTTTGCGGTGCAGATTTTTCCTCCGGCTTTTTGGCGGGTGCTTCCGGCTGTGCATCCTCTGCTTCCTTTTCCAGAAAAGGCCACGGGGCCAGTTCCTGTTCCGGGTCTGCCTCCGGCTTCAGCATCAGTTCCAGATCCGCTTCCGGTTCCGGCTGCGCATCCTCACCCAGCCGCACCTCACCGGTTGGCATTTCCTGCGGCTGCTCTGCTGCAGCTTCGTCAGTCTCCTGCTTTTCCTTACCACGGCCAAACAGGCCAAACCGTTTCTGCGGCTTTTCCTCCGGCTGGTTTTCGTCCCTCCGGGTCATCTCCTCCGGGATATCCACCGCCGTGGTGCTGAAAAAGGAGCGGAACTTTTCATCCGGGGTCATTTCCCGGCCATTATTTTTATCTTTCGGCATTCTTGTCCCTCCTGTAATTCAAATTGAGGTTCCGGCCCGAATGCCGGATCATGCCTGCTGTGCTGCGCGCTGGGACTGGATCTCGTACAGAATAATGCCCGCAGCCACCGACACGTTGTAGCTGTCCACACCGGTGCCCGGTGCTGCCATATCCAGCCGCACCACGCCGTCGCACAGCTTTTTCACCAGCTGCGAAACACCGCTGCCCTCGCTGCCCAGCACCAGTGCAATGGGGCCGGTCAGGTTGTTCCTGCGCAGAGACACGCCGTCCATATCGGCGCAGTAGACGAACACGCCCTGATCCTTCAGGCGGCGGATGGTCTCGCCGATGTTGGCCACACGAGCCACCGGCAGGCGTTCTGCGGCACCTGCGCTGGACTTGATAACGGTGGGCGTCACCGATGCGCCGCCGCGCTTGGGGATCACGATGCCATGCGCACCGCACAGCAGAGCACTGCGCATCACGGCACCCAGATTGTGCGGGTCTTCAATGCCATCGCTCAGCACCAGAAAAGGTGCCTCGCCCTTGTCCTTGGCTGCTGCCATCAGGTCGTCTACCGTCACGTATTCGATCTCGCTGGCAAATGCCGCCACACCCTGATGGCTCTCGGTGCCGGTCATCAGGCGCAGCTTGTTGGGGTGCACCCGCT
>OBIA01000698.1_pt1 | contig 20796 bp, 18 predicted proteins | sample 1519911 | NCBI WGS metagenome assembly OBIA01 (sample SAMN04209236, study PRJEB22552) | human gut metagenome | biome: gut; material: feces | host: Homo sapiens | place: USA: Oklahoma | reverse complement strand
TGCAGCAGGCCTTCGCCGTGTCGTCCAACGTCGTCTTTGGCCAGGTGGCCAACGAGATTGGCGCCAGCTCGCTCGTCCAGTTTGCCAACGCCTTTGGTTGCGGCCAAAAGCTCGGCCAAGATCTGACCTCAGCCGCCTCCATCATGGCCGACCCGTCGCTTATGACCGAGTGGGAGACCGCTTGGGCAGGCGCCGGCCAGCCCGTCGGCATGGACCACACGCCTGGCCCGCAGACCACCGTTATGCAGAATTGCGTGATCGCCGCCGCTATCGCCAACAGCGGCGTGGTCATGGACCCGTTCTTTGTGTCCCAGATACTCGCCCCAGACGGAACCGTGGTTAAGACCACGCAGTCCCGTTCGCTGGGCCAGGCTGTCAGCTCTGCCACGGCCGACCAGGTCAAGCAGGCCATGCTCGCCGTCGTCCAGTCCGGTACCGGCACCGATGCCCAGATTCCGGGCGTCAAGGTTGCCGGCAAGACCGGTTCGCCCGAGACCGGCGGCGCCAACGTCAACTCTACGTTTGTTGGCTTTGCACCTTACGATTCACCCACGGTTGCCATCTCGGTGGCCCTGGAGGATTACGACAAACACGACGTCAAGGCGGCTAAGATTGCCGGTATCGTCCTGACCGCGGCGCTCGCCGCACAGGGAGCGTGATGCCCGTGATCAAAGCGGATACTTGGGACGCGCCACGGCCGATGAGCTAGCGGCTACGCGCCACACGGCCCCAGCGGTCACACATTTGGTACTACACACATCGTTGAGCGAATAGTTATGTTAGGAGCAGGAATGGAACAGAGGGTCCTCGGGGGAAGATACCTCCTCAAGGATAAGGTGGGAACGGGCGGTATGGCGACCGTCTACCGCGCACAGGATCAGGTCCTCGACCGCACGGTTGCCGTCAAGATCATGCTGCCGCAGTATGCCGGCGACGCCACCTTCGCCGCTCGCTTTAAGCAGGAAGCCCAGGCAGCTGCCGGCCTGTCCTCTCCCTATATCGTGGGCGTCTACGACTGGGGCAAGGACGGCGACACCTATTACATCGTCATGGAGTACCTGCGCGGTACCGACCTTAAGAGCGGCATCAAGAGCCACGGCGCCCTCGATCCCAAGAAGGTCGCGCAGATCGGCTCGCAGATCAGCTCCGCGCTTTCGGTCGCACACAAGCACGAGATCATCCACCGCGACATTAAGCCGCAAAACATCATGGTGCTGCCCGACGGCAACATCAAGGTAATGGATTTTGGCATCGCACGCGCCAAGAACAGTCATCTCACGCAGGATAACAACGTGCTGGGCACCGCCCACTATGTAAGCCCCGAGCAGACCCGCGGCCAGGACCTCGGCCCCACCTCGGATATCTACTCGCTGGGTGTCGTCATGTACGAGTGCGCCACCGGCCGCGTACCCTTTGACGGCGACGACGCCATCTCGGTCGCGCTCAAGCAGGTCAACGAGCTCCCCATTCCGCCGAGCCAGATCAACTCCGGCGTCGATGCCGACCTGGAGCGTATCATCCTCAAGTGCATGGAGAAGGACCCGGCAAACCGCTTCCAGACGGCCGACGAGCTGCGTCAGGTGCTCAACAGCTACCTGTCCGGCCGCGCTGTCAACATCTCGGAGCCCACGCGCGTCATCGGTGCCGCCGGCGACCTGGGTGCCACCAAGACCCGCGAGCTTTCCGACTCAACGCGCGCTATGGTTCGTCCCGTCTCGGGCGTGAGCGGTCAGAATACCGCCCGCAGCGCTGTCTCGGGCTCCACGGGCTCCTACGAGGCTGAGAAGCCTAAGTCCAACAAGAACAAGATCATCGCCGCCGTGATTGCCGCCGTCGCCGTGATTGGCATTGTAGTGGCCTTTGCCACGGGCATGTTCAGTGGCGAACAGGTCACGGTGCCCGACGTGCTGGGCAAGGACCAGGAAACCGCTATTGAGCAGATCAAGAAAGCCGGCCTTGAGGTTGGCACCGTAGACCAGAGCTACAACGACGATGTCGACGAGGGAAAGGTCGCCGAGCAGACCCCCAACGGCAACACCAAGAAGGCCAAGGGCACGAGAGTGAACCTGGTAATCTCCAAGGGCCCTAAACCCTCCGAGAAGGTTGAGGTTCCGCAGCTCGTCGGCCTGACCAAGGACCAGGCCGAGGCCGCACTGGCAAGCGTGGGCCTGAAGGGCAGCGCTTCGGAGGAAGCCAATGAGGCCGAAGAGGGGCAGGTCTTTGAACAGAGCACTGCTGCCGGCAAGGAGGTCGAGAAGGGCACGACCATCTCGTACAAGGTCTCCAGCGGCCCGGACACCACCTCGGTGCCCGATCTGACCGACATGACCGAAGCCCAGGCACGCAACGCTCTCGACATGGCTGGCTTTGGCGTCGACGTGAGCTACCAGGAAAACGACTCGGTTGCCGAGGGTACCGTAATTAGCTGGAACCCCAGCGGCAAGCAAAAGCCCGGTGCCACGATCACCGTCGTCATCGCCAAGAAGTCCGGCAAGGCCAGCGTCCCGGGCAACCTGTACGGCAAGAGCATCTCCGCCGCCGTCACCGCGCTCAACAACGCCGGTTTCTACAACATCAGCTTCTGTGACCAGAACGGCAACCCTGTGAGCGGCAACGAGAACGCCACCGTCACGGGCGTCTCCCCCACCGGTAAGCAATCCACCGACAGCACGATCACGTTGACGGTTTCGCTTTCTGGCTCCGATTCGGGCGACGATTCCGGCACGACTAACTAGTCGAAGACCCATCACCCGCAGCGGCTAGGGCCGCAAACATATTCGCTCAACGGCGCCCGCTTGCTCCCCCGCAAGCGGGCGCTTTATTTATCGACAGACCATGACCCCTTAGCAACGCAAAGAGGCCCGCAAAAGCGAGCCTCCCAGGTGACAACAGAATATGTAATGCAGTAATTACTGGCCGCAGAACTTCACCATGATCTCGACCATGGACTCTTGCCTATGGACAAAATGTCCATAGGCAAGGAGATGAAAGAGTAAGGACAACGCCCTCTAAAAGAAGGCCGTATATGAAGATTGCATATCCCTTTTGCCTTCATATACTCAAGAAGCACCCCTCGAAGCGCTCCTGAGAGGCCCCCTTGGATGCAACCCAGGGGATCCAGATTCTGGTAGACATCGGCGCAGCAAAATCCTGCCGCGCAGGCACGAACGGACATCTTGACTCCTAACGCAATGCGGGGCGCCCCAAGACACCCCGCCACGACAAAAAACTAGTTCTCGTAGACCAGCGGGTGGCCCCAACTGCCCTCGATCTTGCAGGTCTCCGCCGCAAAACCGGCAGCGAAGTCCAAGCTCTCGCGAATCGCGGCCTCGCCGCACTCGCCGGCCTTCTTCTTGGAAAGATAGGTGACCAAAAACGCCGTCAGCAGTGAATCGCCGGCCGCCATAGCGTCTTTGAGCTCCTCGGGCGCCACGGGCTTGATGCCCTGCTCGTAGAAGTTTTCGCCGTCATAGGCGACGGAGCCCTTGCTCCCGCGCGATGCGCATACGATTTGAGGGCCAAGGGCCTTCACCCACTCGAGCTTCGCCTTGATATCCTCCAGGGAAGCGTCGCCCATGGACATAAAGGCGTACGTCACAAATGGCGCAATCTGCCCGAAGTACTCGTCGGTGGAGTCATCGGAGAAGTCGAAGCTGATAGGCACGCCGGCAGCCTTGATCTTGGGGAGCTCGCGCTCGGTGAAGCAGTAGTTGCCGCTGTGCACCAAATCGAAGCCGCTGACGTACTCGGCGGCGAAGCGGTCTATCACGTAGCGCATGTCGCCACGTATGCCGCCTTCATTGGAGCCCAGGAAGATACGGTCCCCGGTCTCGTCAACGGTCACGCGAGCGGCGCCGTTGACGCCCAGGACCTGCTGGCAGCGAAGAAGCTCGACGCCCTCGTCCTCGAGCGATGCTATAACGTGCTCGGCCTCCTCATCTGATCCGAAGATTCCCATGTAGGCGCTGCGATCGACGCCGAGCTTCTTGGCGAAGACGGCGAAGTTAACTGCATTGCCGCCGGGATACATGGTCTTGATGTGCTCGTACTTATCGACAACGTTGTCTCCAAAGCCAAGCACGCTTATAGGATAGGCTGCCATGGTTATCTCCATTCAGGTAAACCGCCGTGGTTACGGCGAGCAGACGGGGCGCGAGGGATTCGCACGTCTCAACGCGCCTCGCGCCCCGTTTTAAAATCGCTAGTACTTCTCGATGCCCATGTAACGACGCACGTCCGGGTGATGGTCGAACACCTTGCCGCGAGCGGAGCGCAGCTCACAGTTCATCGCGTAGAACAGGATTGGATCAAGGAACGCGCGAACGCTCGCCGGTACTTGGTCCATGCCGTACTCCATGGCGTCGAGCACCATAAGAGTGTCGGTATGGGTCTCGAGGAATGCGAGGGCGCGCTCATCCATGGCTCGGCACTCACTAGAAGACATCTGCAGGAAGTAGAAGACTCCGGGCTCGGTCACCTCGAAGGGGCCGTGGAAGTACTCGCCGGAGTGGATATAGGCGCAGCTCTGCCACTGCATCTCCATAAGCGAGCAGATAGCGAAGCCATAGGCCTGGCTAAACACGGGACCGGACCCCAAGATATACAGGAACTTGTGGTCCTGGCACAGGGCGGCAAAACGGTCGCAGAGTTCGGCGTTGACCTTCTCGCGAGCTGCAGGCAGGATCTGGTCCATCTTGGCTTCGATAGCGAGCACAATTTGATTTTTGAATTATGGACGAATTCCTCGTCAAGAGGGTAAAATAATGCCGACGGCAGCCCAAGTTGTAGTGAGCTGGGCAGAGCCGTTGCTTAACGAAGTTAGGTCATCGTCTTAGCGACGGTGACCTTTCTTTTTGGGCTTCGAGCCCTGCTTAAGTGCCTTGGAAAGGCCGACAAGGGCCGTGAGGAGCGAGACCATAGCGGTCAGGAGCTTCACGAACTCAGTGAAATCGGTCATGGGCATCACCTCCCATCGAATGGAGGGCTCTGCCCGGCACGAGGACTGCCGACAGCGAGGACGATTCTATCAGAGTGGCTGGCCCTCTTCATTCAATTCATGCTCCCCACCCTCGCCGAGACTGCAAGCGTGGCAGAATCGGCACCGAACGGTAGCGCGCCAGGGCACCGACGATGAACTATCCAAAACTAGCGAGGCGTGTCACCACGTGAGAAATCGCCACGGTCGATAACGCGATCGCCCATCTGTCGCGACACAGTGCTACCGCCGTGCGCCTGGCCGGCGGTGCGAACGCGGTCATCGCCGGCATTGGGAACGGCGCCGGCGTAACGGTTGCGAATCTCCCTCGCATAACCGCGACGCGCAAGAAGTTCATCGCGAACCGCCGGATCTTCGAGCAGGTCTTCGTCACACTTCGGTGTAATGAATTTAGGAAACGAATTGTAGGCGACGCCTTTGCTTGCTTTAGCCTGCTCGACCCACGCCGAGTATGCTTTCTTGAGTCGTCGGATATAAATCTCACAGCGCTTCTCGTATGGAAGCGCACGCTCGGCCTCCAACACGTTATTTTCGAAAGCCGTCTGCAATGACTTCAACGCGAAGCGTCCGTCAAGACGAGTCAGGTTGAAGGTGCACTTCGGATTGCCGGCTTCTTTGATATCGAGATCTGTCGCATAGACTCGATTGTTCTTGATGAAAATGTCTACGCCCCATGATGCAAGTAGTTTTTTGAACTGCTCCATATTCTTTACGCGACCTTCGTCAATCGCAATATGGATCAGCTCACGCAGATTGTTTTTATAACTGTACTCGCCGCGACCAATAATCTCCTTTTCCGTGTCGCGCGGTTGACGATCACGAATCTTCGAATTTTTCTTACCCTTTTCAAGTTGGGCGAGATTCCAGTCCTTATCGAGTTCGCGGACCCACGAGGCGCGTTCGAACTTCCCGTGACGCCCGCCCGTCTCACAACGTTTTCCTGTCAGGAGATCCGTGCGGTTAATTGCCATGTGCACTGCGTAGCGTTTTCCCGCCTTGTCGCTTTCCTCGTGTAGCGCGAAGATAACTTGCTGATTCGGGTAATGTTTCGCGACCCATTGCCTTGCGTAGGCCATACATGCATCCGGCGTCATTTTACCGCCGTTGCACGAACATTCTTCGGGGAGAAACGCGAGAATCTGGTGGAGGATAGTCACGTTCTTCGCGCCGGCTCGCGAAGGCGTGTCGTGATGGAAAACCTTCCGCGTCATTGCCATTTTCGAAAACCAGTACTTATCGCATTTGATGTTCCAGCCATCACGGGCAAGGGCATGTTTCCCGTTGATGTACCGCCGAACGTTCTTTGCGTAGCGCTCGCTCGATACGCTCTTCTGCTTGATAACAGTCACTTTGCATCGCCGCCATCGGTGAAATAGCGACGCTCGAGCGTTCTCAAGAATTGAAAAGCGTAATCAGAACTTTTAGCAACGCACCCGATGGCCATAAGAACGGCAGTTTCGTCGTAAGCCGAAAGTCCTTGCGCGTTTATGAAGTGCGCCAACTGGTTAAGGTTCGTACCCTGCTTCAAAAGCTCATGATAGATCTTCTCCACGCCGCCATGGTCGAAATCGATTTTCTCGATCTTCCCGTTAATTAGTACGCGCCGTGCATACGAGCTCACGGTCACGCCAAGGAAATCAGCATTGCTTTCGATTATCCTTTTTTCTTCCGGTGAGACCCTGATGTGCAATTCTTCAGTTCGAGATTTTTGATCAGCAATTTCCGCAAGACCAAAATCGATATCGAGATCGTCGGCATTGCATAAGACGAAACGTATGAGTTCCGCCTCACTCATCTCATGTCGCTTTGCGATTGCGATGATGGCTTTCTTCTCTTCATCGGAAAGAGACGCCTTGACGGTGTGTGGGCGGAGCCTGCTCATGATTCCTCCGGAAAACGAATCAGCGATCGGAGAGGCCTCCGATCAAAACCTGCTATGCGATTCGCTTTCCTTTTGAGGAACGACTAGCGTCGTTCCAAAAACGAAGAATCGTCTCCGCGATTCTTCATCGCGGAGTTTTAACTTCACAACAACCTTATCGCCGTAGCAGGCGATAAGCAAGGTCTGTGGCGTGGTGTTTTTGGGGTCCGAATGGGCCCACAAAAATGCCACCCACAGTCATCTTGCATGCCCCAGAAGGGGGCATAGACGCAGCGAAGCGTAGGCAGAAGATGAGAGGCCTCATCTTCTTTCTCGAAAGGCTTCGGGAACAATTAAGACATCGATGGGCTATCAGCTAGACGTCAAGGCCCATTAGTCTTCTACGTTCAGCGCGCTCCTCAGCAATTCTTTTTGATCCGGCAATGGCCTGTCCCTTTTTATCCTTGAGGCTCATCGGCTCTTCGGTTTTCTTTTTACTGGCATTCTTGTTTTCCACAGCGGCCTCCTGATTGATTATTCTCCTATCGTTTATTCCCAAACTGAGCACATAAAAAGGCGGCCGAAACCGACCGCCCGCGAACAAATATGTATTTACCGAATGTAAGAGGAGAGGAACGATGTACATTACTCCCAGTGACCGGCGACGTCGACAATCCAATGCTGTCCCGTAGCCTGCTGTTCATAATGTCCCTGGTCCTCAGAGGTGGTATACGAATCATTGATTGCAGAAGCTCCATTAGGGTGTTGTGCATCACCGTAGGTAGAGATAACATGATTGTCCATTTCGGCTGCTGAGTTAAACGTTGCATGGCATACAGAGCACATCCAACGTTCATGGCGCGTATACACTACATTCGGTACCCAGACCTGGCTGTAATCTGTCTCCCAGTGGCCCTGCTCGGCAACCCACTTCTTCTGGCTACCGCCGTTGGAAGAGGAATTGTTGCTGCCGGAACTCTGCGAATTGCCGGAATTCTGCTTGGACTGGGAGGAATCGCCCTTGTTGTCCGACTTCGAGGAATCGGAAGACTTGTTATCCTCCTTCTTGGAGTCATCGGACTTCTGGTCCTTGTCGGCGGACTCTTTCTTCTCCTCGGACTTGGCTCCAGAGGCTTGCGCCGCCTTTTCTTCGCTTGGCTTCTTTTTGTCTTTATTCTTTACCGCTGTGGTGGTCCTTTCCGCAGAGCCGCTTTCTTGCTTTGCAACGCTGGAGCATCCAAGTTGAGGTGCCATGAGGCACACCAGAAACGCAACGATAATAGCCTTTGTTCTCACACCGATCTCCCTATCCATGAAGCCGGGCGTTGACCACTGGCCGGTGTCCAGCGCCCGGTTCGCTTTTACATCTGCTCGCGGCGCTTCTTCCGATCGAGGAAGACGCCGGCTGCCACGAGGACGGTGCCGCCGATGGCGAACGTCTCGCCGATGAGTCCCGCGCTGTCGCCGGTCTGGGCGAGGCTGCCGGGCTTGGCGGCCTCCGTGTTGGCGAGGTGCTTCGGGGTGTATGCCGCCTGCTTCTTTGCGGCCTCCTCCGCCTCCTGTCGTGCGATCTCATCGGAAAGCTTCTGCTCCGCTGCGATGCGGTCGGACTTCGCCTGCTCGTAGGCGGCGAGTGCCGCATCATAGCCGGGCTGGAGCTCGTCCACCGCGGTCTGCTTCTCGTCCAGGATGGCCTTGGCGGGCGCGACCTTGGCACGTGCCTCGACTGCTGCGGCGAAAAGCGCGTTGAGGGCGTCATCCGCGTTCACATCATGGCCGGAAGCGATCGCCGCGCCGGCATCGATGGAGTTCAGCTTCGACAGCTTGGCGTCTGCCTGCGCCTTTGCCTGCTCGGCGGCGGAGACCAGGGACTCGGCGGCGGCGGTATCCGCCTTCGCGGCATCGAGGGCGGCCTTGGTGTCATTGACGGCCTTTACTGCATCCTGCTCGCGCTGCTGTGCCTCTGCGAGCTTCGCGGCAAGACCGGTGAGGATGTCGAGGTTCGACTGTGCGTCATCGAGATCGGTCTGGGAGCCGGTAAGCCTGTCGGCGGCAACGCCGGCGTCGGTCTTTGCGGCATCGACGGCACGCTGGGCATCCGCGAGGGCGCGTGCGGTGGCGTCCGCCTTTTGCTCGGCGGCGGCGAGGACGGTCGCTTTCTCGGTCTGATCGGCTACCGCCGAGTCATGGACGCTCTTTGCTGTATCGAGCGCCTTCTTGGCGTCGGCGACGTCCTGGAAGAACTTCGCGAGATCGGCGTTCGCATCGGCAACGCTCTGCTGCTTGGCAGAGGTGTCGGCCTTTGCGGCATCCAACTTAGATTGTACGGTCGTTACGGCTGCGTTGGCAGCATCAAAAACAACCTGCTTCTGCTGGACGGTCGACTTTGCCGTATCGACTGCCGCGTTGGCGGCATCGAGGTCCGATTTCGCCGCATCAAGCTCGGTCTGGGCATCGGTGACGCCCTGCTGCTTGGCGGCGACATCAGCCTTGGCGGCATCGACGGCACGCTGGGCATCGGTGACGTCCTGCTTCGCGGCATCGACGTCTGCCTGTGCGGAATCCGCTGCGTCCTGCTTCTGCTGGACGGTTGCGGCGGCGCCGGCGGCTGCCTGCTGCTTGGATGCGAGATCGGCCTTGGCTACGTCGAGTGCGCTCTTGGCGTTCTTGAGGCCGTTGATATAGGAGGTCAGCTTCTGCTCGTACTCGTCGACGGACATGGGATTCATGTTCCAGCCTGAACCTGCCCAACCAAGGTTTGCGGTATCGAGGCTGTCGGTCTGCCAGCCGTTCAAGGTTCCCTTGCTGCAGACTGCCATGCCCATATAGCCGATTTCGGGGCTGATGACATGCAGGTAGTGACCGACGGTTGCGGGATATCCGGCAACCTTGAAGTGCTGGTTGACATAGGATTCAATCCCGCTATGCGTCTTGTAGAAATCTACGGCATCCTTACCGGTTAGACCGGTGACGCCATAGAGCTCCTGAACCGCCTGATCGAAGAAAGCCTTTTCTTGGTCAACCCACTGCGGTTTCGGATCGGTTCCATAATTCCATGCGAGGTTTTCGGTCGTATCGAACTGCATGGAATGTCCAAACTTGACATCGGAATAGTTTGCGTTGGCTATCGCCGCTGCAATGAGCTTATAGGTGACCTGGAGTTCGGAGAGACCGACGGACTTGCGATACTCGTTGATGGACTTCATGTACGGGATTGCCGCGAGCATGTTGTCGAGACTGGTCGCATCGAGGCTGTTTCCGACCTCGGTGTAGTCCTTGTGTGTACAGTTCTGGATGATCTCGATGGCTGAATCGGCACCCATGGCCTTGAAGAAGCCGATGGCTCCCTGCTTGAGTTGCGCGTCGGCGGAATCGAGTTTCGCCTGTGCCTCGTCGACCTTCTGCTGCGCGGCGGTCACGGCGGCGTCTGCGGTATCCTTTGCGGTCTTGGCGTTCGCGAGCTCTTCGTCGGCGGCTGCCTTGGCGGACTCGGCGTCCTTGACAGCCTGCTTCGCGGCATCCAGCTTGGCGACGGCGTCGGCATTCGCCTGCTTGGCCGCATCGAGGCCGGCGTTCGCGGCATCGAGAGCGGACTGGGCGGCGTTCACACCGGATTCGGCATCGGCCGCGGCCTGCTGCTTTACGGAGAGGGACGCCTGGGCATCATTTAGCTCGGTCTGTGCCGTTGCCGCAGCGGACTGCACCTGCTCGAGCTCGGACTCGCACTGGGACTGCACCGCTCGTGCGGCAGCGAGGGCTGCCTCCGCGTCCGCGACCTTCTGTTTTGCCGCATCGTACTCCGGGCCGCTCGCGCCTGCCTCCGCTGCGGCGAGGTCTGCTTTCGCCTTCTCGTAGGCGGCGCTGGCGGCTGCGGCCTTCGCATCCGCCGCGTCCTTGTTCTGCTTGGCTGCGACAAGGACGGAATCGGCGGAATCCTTTGCAGACTGGGCCGCAACCAGCTTGGACTGGGCATCGGCAAGCGTCGCGTTGGCGTTGTCAAGTTCGGCCTGTGCCCTGTCCACGGCAGCCTGGGCGTCGCGCACGGCCTGCTCGGCGGCACTGATTGCCTCCGGGGTGGCGCTTACGGCATCTGCCTTGGCCTTATCGAGGGCGTCCTTGGCATCCTGGGCCGCCTTGAGGGCGGACTGGTACGCTTCGTCCTTCTCGGACGCATCGGCCTTGGCGTCTGCGAGACCCGCCTTCGCCTGCTCGAGGTCCTTGCCGGCGGCATCGGCGGCGTCCTTGCCCTCCGCGACCTGACGGGCGTACTCGTCCATTGCCGCTCGGTCGGCTGCCGCGCCGGCGCTGACTGCCGAATCGTAGGATGCCTTGGCCTGGTCGCGGGCGGAAGCCGCCTCGTTGTAGGGACCGGCGGCCTCATCGTAGGCTGCCTTGGCGGCGTCCTCCTTCGCCTTCGCCTCGTCGACTGCCTTCTGCAGGTCCGCGATGGTCTGTGCGGCGGATTTCGCGCCGGTACCGGATGCCGCGCCGGCGTGGGCGGCGATCGGCGACATCACGGCGGGGTGCTGCGTGCCCCCGTCACCGGTCTGGGCGAATGCCGTGAACGGTGAGATGAGGCTCGATCCGGTCATGGCGGCCATGGTCGCCGCGGTGACGGTCAGACGCGCGATCCCCTTCGGAGTGTGAATCTTTTTGCTTGGCAGTGCGGCGAAGTGATCGCCACCGGCAGCGAAATGCTTTCCCTGAGTCATTGCTATTCCATTCCTTTTCCGTGCCCTATCCGACTGGGCATCAGAGCGCTTTCCAATAGAGATAATTATGCGCCTTAACTGGGATTGTTGTATATAGTCCGTTGGCTTTTATACAACAATCCATGACTCTTTTTGTCATGGATATCTCGCCACTACAACGATCCTTTGGTCTACGCTGCAAAGAACTCAGATCAAAGTTTGGTTACTCACAAGAGCAATTTGCGAACCGTATCGACATGGACAGGTCTTACTACGCCTCGATAGAGGTCGGACGAAGAAATGTCAGTCTTTCCAACATCTGTAAAATTGCCAATGGATTCAACATGTCAATCGCTGCACTTATGACTGGTGTCACCGATATAACGGATTAGTCTATCAATCAGCGAACGCAGTGAGCGTATCAATCGACGGCGTAGCCGGCGGCAAGGTCACGGCACGTGACCGCGCAGCGAGCTTTGCGAGCGAAGGGGACGGCATCGCCGTCCCTATTTCTTTATAGTATATTTCTCTATTAATTGGTTTCACCAAAATGGGTATAGCACAAGCTTCTGAACAGGCGTTTTATCAAAGAATTCGAAGCTACCGAATCATCAAAATGGTGAAATAATTTACCCAAAAGGGGGAAGCGCTTCACCAAAATGGAACCGACTGACAGCTGTTGAAAACTTTTATCCCCAAAATGGTGATTTCCTGTTTTCAGTGGAAAACTCGGGAAGTCATAATATTTACTTACCAGATTTACAAACGGAAGCGGTTCTTAGCCCCAAAACCAGAACAGGTCAGAAGCAAAAATAACTCCTGACCTGCGATTTTCCTGGTGCCCCCGGGCGGATTCGAACCGTCGACACCCGCTTTAGGAGGTCATGAGCTATTACTCTACCTGCGGTTTTCTAATTTCATCAACATCTTTATTTCCGCAGGTAATTTACGTATTTTGTCATTTTTGCTTTTACTGATTAGTTTTCTATTTCACCCATTTTTCACCCCTTCAGTCATTGATTTTGAGTTGCAAGGGTGAAATTTTTGGATTAGCCTCGGGGGCGAGGCCCTCAAAGCCCCGCCCCCGAGGCTAATCCAACGCACCACCCCTGGAGACCCATGGAAACCAGAATCAAACCCACAGCCAAAGGCACCTCCGAGCCCATTAAAGGGAGGCCCGGTTCCTTCCGCATCTACTTCTCCCTCGGTCGCGACCCCGAATCCGGAAAGAACGGAAAGCGGGTCAGATACCTAAAAACCCCAAAGAAAACCATCCACTGCAAGAGCAAGAACCCGAAGAACTGGCCCAGCGAGGTGGCGAATGCACTCGACGCCTACCGTAGGGAACTGGAGTCCTATGAACCAGCTGACGACATACCGACCACCGTTTCTGGATACGCCGAAGATTTCCACCGGCTCCGAGAAAGCTCCTTCGGCTCGCCTCTTTCCTTCCAAAGAGAGGAATACGACGTGCGCCACATACGCGAGTTGTTCGGTGACGCACCTCTCGTCGCACTGAGGCCCGATGAGATCAAACGAGCGTATGCCGACGCCATCTCAACTGGAAGGTTCACAGAGGCCGAGATCCGTCGTATCCACGTCAAACTCAAGCAGGTCATGCAGGACGCACTGGAGAACGAACTCATCGAACGCAACCCGTGCATCAGCGTTAAACTCCCGAAGCCGGACCTCAGAGTGCGCAACTTCCTCCCGCCCGACGAGCTGCCCCGATTCACCAAGTGTCTGCTATCTGAACCCATGGGCCCGATGACCGTCTGCACCATGCTCATATTCCACCTGGGGCTCAGGAAAGGTGAGGCCCTGGGGCTCTGCTGGGAAGACTACAACCCCGGGGCAATGGAGATCCGAATCGTCCGCCAGTACACCAATGACAAAACGCTCAGGGCACCCAAATCGGAAATGAGCAGGCGAATCCTATCCATAGACTCTTCGCTAGCCACGTATCTGAACGATTGGAAGGCGCAGCAGCGCAGCCTATTTGAGCAGCGTGGACTGAGACAGAGGAATACTGACCCCATCGTTCACGCCTTCAGCACGCAGAAGGATGAAAACGGCGACCTCCACGCCAGCATCACCCGCCCCGATGGACACAACTATTCACGCTGGTTCAGGGACTTCTGCGTCGACAACGGCTATGGCGAGTACGCCAACGTGACAAGCCAATTCAAGCGCAACGGTAAACTGCACACACGCGGCACCGGATACTCGGGGCTCGTCCCCCATGGCCTGAGGCACACGGCGGCAACGGCGCTCGTCGCGAGCAACGTGGACCTGAAGACTGTGCAGGCAAGGATGGGACACGCATCAGCGAGCACGACGGCCAACTTCTACACCCACGCAATCAGGGCCAACGACCGCAACGCCGCCGAAATCTTCGAAAAATTATCTGAAGGTGATGATAATTAACACTCGCATAGTGGTGACACCAAATGTATACTATCCATAAGGCCAGATGGAGAGGAGGTTATCAATGGCACTTACCACCGCGAGCAGCAAGCTACGTTCGACGATCCTATTCAACTCCAAGGATGAGCAGGTACTCTTCAAGCGCTCCAGCGCTGATCTCGCCGCAGCAAGGGGCCTCACCCCGTCTGCGCTCTTAGCAAGACTTCCTATGGAACAGCTGACGAGCTCGGACCTTGGCAGGTGGGCTGCACAACTCATCTATGCCGAAGACGGGAGCTGTCTCGACGCTTTCGAGGCCATGTTCGAAAACTGGAGCGCTATCCAGCCCGAGAAGGACTGTCGCGACATCATTAAGAGCTTCTTCGACTATTGCCACGGAGCAAGAATCTGCATCGACACAACGAACGAGCGGGCACATCATCTCCGCTCGAACTGGGACAGCATCTGTCTCCTCATGGAGGAGACCGCAAAGATGCCCGAAGGTGACCTCGACGTCCGCATCCAAGCCAAAACCGGCCGCGAGCTCGAAACGACCCTGCAAGACCCTGCAGCACTGCTCACCGTCACCCCTTTGCTCTCATACATCCTCAACATATGGGAGCACATCAAGGGCTATTCCTGCACTTACCGTGTTCTGCTCGATTTCGCAAATATCGGCAGATCATCACGCAAGGGATACAGCGAGCCCGCAGAAGCCCGAATCAGCCTTCTGCACTTTATCGACGAGTACGAGAAGAAAGGAGCTAATTAGTCGATAAGACCATTTCACAAACAAGCACCCGACTCCCCTCACTGTCGCCAAACATCGAAGAGGAGCCGAGCGCCCTACCAAAGGAGTTTATCATGCATCTTGCAGATGACCCCAAGACCGACGCCATCTCCGCAGGCATCAACCTGCGTCACGTCGGCACCAAGCGCATCATGAGCCGCCTGGACGTTCAGATCCTCACGGGCATCGGCCAGTCATCGGCTATCAAGCTCATGAAGTCGACCCATCACTGCTTCCGCATCGCCAACCAGTACTTTGTCATGGAAGAACATCTGTTCGACTACTTGCGCAAGCTAGCAGAGGAGGCGAGCGAGTAATGCAGCGCCCGAACGCCATCCCCTTCGTCTTCGAGTCGGACGTGCTCGACGAGCACGTCCAGGCCCTTCGGGGCGACAAGCCCATCGCCGCCTTCGGTCTCGACGCGCTCAACAGCATCCTCGGCGGTGTCTACCCCGGGCTCAACTACGCAATCGGAACTGCGCCGGGCAAGGGCAAGACAACACTTGCGCTCCAGGAGGCCGATAAGCTCGCAGCAGATGGGCACCCGGTGGTCTACGTCTCCGCCGAACTTCCCGCGCATAAGCTGATTGAGAAGAGCCTGGCGCGTCTCAGCGGCGGCGAGCTCGCACTGTCCGAGGTCTCCGACTGCGCGACCGAGAATCATCCCGAGTACGCGGCCTTCGAGGCTGCACTCGGCAAGTATCGCGCCCAGGTCGCCCCCAATCTCTGCATCACCGGCCCGCTTAACACCGTGGAGCTCTCCAACCTCGTCGGACTGGTGACGCACGAGCGCGGCGAGGTCCCCATCGTCTTCATCGATTACCTCCAACTCCTCGCCTGCGGCACTACGGCAGACCAGCAGTTCATCGACGAGCGATTGGCTATCACAGCATGCGTGAAGGGCCTCCGCGAAATCTCGAACCTCTATGGCTCGCCCGTCATCGCGCTGAGCTCGACCACGCGAAAGTCCTACGATTCCGGGAAGTCGGCTAGGCCCAACCTCGGCATGTTCGGCGGATCCTCCGCCGTCGAGTACGGCTTCGACTCGGTGCTCTACCTAGCCGATGACGACAACAAGCCCGAGTGGCCCTACGAGTCCCCCGCAACCGGCACGCCTCTCAAGCTCATTGCCCTCAAGAACCGTTACGGCACGTTGGGCGAGGCCCGACTCGACTTCGACGGCGCACACGCCACCTTCCGCGACAGGGGCTAGCCAATGCGCGGCAACGCCAAGACCGCGCACATCAACGTCCGCATGACCGAGGAGGAGCGTGCCGCCATCGTGACACGCTCCTCCTCTTTTGATATGGCCCCATCGACGTTCATGCGCGAAGCCGCCCTCCACATCGGGGAGAAGCCTGTCAAGGTCGCCGATGAGGCGATGCTTCGGCAGATGCTCTATCAACTGAAAAAAGAGGGTGGGAACCTAAACCAGGCTTGTCACGCCCTCAACGCATACGGATCAGACGCGCAGACATCCCAACAGCTTGCAGACGCCGTCCGCCTGGTGTCGAACACGGCGTCGCAACTTTCAGCCCTCCTATCGAAAGCCAGGGAGCAACCATGAAAACGAAACTACTCACAGCACTCGTATCATCCATTTTCCTAGCAGTCCTCGCATGCCCCGTGCTTGCCGCCCCCATCGACGCGTTCGTCGCTGGGAGCGGGATCGACGTATCGGCGATCCCCGCAACGTTCGACGCGGGGACCGTCCTCGACTGGTGGCTCTCGGGCAGGTTCGCCACCTATCCCCTCGGGTTCTTGTTCGTCTTTCTCCTTGCACTCTGCGCCTGCGCCCTCATCGCCTACTCAAGTGCCCTCAACGCGAGAGCCGAGGACGGCGGTGTGCTCGGCGACGCCCGCGTCAAGACGGGCCGCGAGGTCGTGAAGGGCTCCATGACATGGGACGGCTCGTCGAACCCCTCGTCACGCGGGTTCGTCTACGGGTTCACCAAGCGGCATGGCAAGCCTTGCTATCTCTACGAACCCAAGAAGATGATTTTCGTATCGGGGGCCACCGGCTCAGGAAAAAGTCGCTTCCTCTACCTCCCCTCAATCGACCTGCTCTCCTACGGCGACGCTTCCAACGGCTCTGAGCCCGCGGCCCTCGTCGTTTCCGACGTGAAGAACGAGCTCATTGAGCTCACGGGCGACGAGCTGACCCGTCGCGGCTACCGCGTCCTCCTGCTCGACACGCAGCGCCCCTATCGCGGTCAGAGGTTCAACCCGCTCAAGCAGGTGCTCAACCTCCATGCCGAAGGACACGACCAGGAGGCCGAGCAGGCGGCGGACGCCATCGCAGAGCTCGTGGTGCAGGATGACGAGAAGGGCAAGGGCTCGCACTGGACCGCCTCGGCCAGGGGCCTGCTCTCGGCCCTGGTCCTGCTGGTCTCCATGTCCGACGAGTGTCCCGAGGGATCGAAGCACCTCGCGAGCGTCTGCGAGGTCCTGGACCGCGGCACCGAGGCGGAGGGCGACGACCCGTCCGAGTCCCTGAAGGCCGTCTTCCGCGCTCTGCCGAGCGACCACCTCGCCAAGGGCAGGGCGTCACAGTTCGTCTCCTCGGGCGGCAACGAGCTCAGGAGCATCCTCTCGACGCTCAAGGTGGCGCTCCGCCCGTTCTCGTCCACGCCGGTCGCATGGATGACGTCAGCGTCCGACATCGACCCGCGGGCGGTTCTTGAAACCAAGAGCGCCGTATTCCTCCACGTGCTCGACGAGGGCTCGCCATACAACTGCATAGCGGCGATATTCCTCTCCCAGCTCTGGGAATCCGTCCAAATCGTCGCCGATTCCAACGGCGGAAGACTTCCGCGCCCCGTCCAGATTCTCGGCGACGAGTGGGGCAACCTGCCCCGCGTCGAGTGCCTGCCCGCCCTCCTCAGCCTGGGGCGGAGCTATGGCGTCTTCTGGATAGGCGCGACGCAAGACGTCAGCCAACTGAACAAGTACGGCGAGAAAGACGGTCGCAGGAAGATACTCGCAAACTGCGGCGTCAAGGTTGCCATGAAGCTCGCCGAGGAGGAAGACCGCCGATACTTCACGGAGCTCATCGGCAAGACCACCCGCCATACGCGGGGCACGAGCAGCAGCAAGGCAGCGTCGGGTTCGTCGGCATCGACCTCCTACAGCGAGAGCGCAGACGACGTGATACACGCGTGGGAATGGCGCAACATGGCCCCGGACAGGGACGGGATAATCGTCGTCAAGCACGCGGACAACGGAATACCCGCCGAGCGGGCCGGGGTCTTCCGCTCACCCGTCGCCGATTGCACCAAGACGCCCACGAAGGAGCACTTCGACCTCGGGACTCCGGAGCACGAGGCGGAGAAGCGCCGTGCCTATCAAAAGCAACTGGACGAGGCCGCTGCCGGGAAGATGGGCGAACGCGTCGGCCTCTGGTGCCCCAAGTGGCCCGAGCCGAAGAAGAAAGCCGAGATCCAGCCGACCGGGAAATTCAGCGGCCTTTCGCCCGACTAGGGAGAACCCATGACAGCGATTAAACAGACAAGCGTGTGCAGCGAGAAGCACCTCTCCCGCCTCAAGGACTATCTCTCATGGGACAGGGACAAAGCTCTCGCGCACGACACGCAGAACATCATCAGTGAAGAGCGCTGGTTCCAAGAGATGGCAGACACGAGGAAGGCCATGGGGCATGACAAGCCGGGGAAGGCGGGGGCGAAGTGCGCCTACATGCAACATCAGATACTTGGTTTCCTCCCCGACGAGTGTGACCTCAACGGCGGGAAGATGACGCCGGAGATGTGCATGCGCTACGCGAGGGAGTACGTGGCCGAGCGCTACCCCAACCAGGAGGTCGTGATGGTGCTGCACCGCGAGCGCTGCCGCGCAGACGCCACCGACCGCTACGCCGTGCACCTCGGCATCAACCGCAGCGACCTGGAGACCGGCCGCAGGCTCGACGAGGGCCCCGCCCGAAAGGCGGCGACGTCGCGCGTGAAGACCGTCCGCGCCCTTGACGAGCGGTACAGCCTCCGGCAGCTTGAGCGCGGCAAGGCAAACTCGCGCGTCCACGCGAGGCAACCTGGCAGTGCCGAGCGCGACATGACCCGAAGGGGGCAGGCCGAGCGCTCGGAGAACGCCCGCGTCCGCGTCGCGGTCGCCCGCCGGGTCGAGGAGGTCGGGCGCATGCGCGACTGCCCCGACCGGATGGGCGAGCTTGAACGGCGGCTCAAGCGGGACGGCATCGAACTCGCCAAGTCGAAGGGCGGGAGCCTCCAGTACCGCTTCCCCTCGAAGTCGCTCGGGGCCGTGAGGAAGGTCAACGGCGGAAGGCTCGGCTTCGCCGTCGACCGCTCGACCGGCATCACCGTCCGCTTCACGCTGCGCGGGATAGCGACGGCGATGCGGGCGTTCTGGGAGCTTGAGCGCAGGGCGTTGGAGAACCAGAACGGCCGAGACGACTGAGCATTTGGGCCGGGACGCAACAGGCGTCCCGGCCTTTTTGGCGAGAGCGACTTCGGAGCGGCTCGCCCCCGCCGCAGGCGGCAAGATGATTCCGTGCAACGGAATCCATATCTTGCCTGCACGGAGCGAGCCAGTTGCCAAAGCAACGCGAGCCCGGGCAGGTGAGCGCCGGTTGAGCCGACGCCGAGGAGACGCGACCCATGGGGAGCGTCGCACGATGGCGCTCGGTGACCCGGCGCGAGAGGCCCCGCTCGGCGACCACGGCGGAGCGATGGCGACTTCTGGAAGCCATCGAGCGCAGCCGTTCGGCGGGCGGGGCCGGTGTGAGCGGAGGCGGACGAAACGCGACCCTGGGGAGCGTTGCCAGGGAGGCGCAGCGAGAGCGACGGTGCGTCGCGGGGGTCCCGCCCATAAGCGGGACCCATCGGCCGCAAGGCCGACCAGCGAGCATTGGAAAAAGCCCCGGCCATTTTGGTCGGGGCTTTCCTTGGAATTTTAGGAAATGGTAGATATCTACCGGCTTTTTCTGTGACAGTTTTTATACTTCCTGCCGCTCCTATATGGTTGATAGGTTGCGGGCAGTATAGGAAGTATTTCCTTAGTCCGGTTACGTCTGTTATTTCCGAGCACCGCAGGAACAAGTGTAGTATGCCGCAGAATCTGTAATCGTAACCGTTTCCTCCCATGCCGCAGAATCTGTAATCGTAACCGTTTCCTCCCATGCCGCAGAATCTGTTACGGTATTGTATACCGTATGATATGCGCCACATGCTTTATTGCCTGCCATAAGTGCATTATACGCATGAGCTTGTTCATTGCCCGTGATATCTGCTCCGCAGCCATTGCAAATTGAGCGCTCTTCCGTATGGGTAACTGCGGGATGGTACACCTTCTCCGTATGGGTAACTGCGGGATGGTACACCTTCTCCGTATGAGTCACCGCAGGATGGTAGATATCATACTTATGAACATGCGCCGGGGTGTCATCCTTTTTCGATGAACTGCCTGAATTGGTGTTTGAGCCGGAGTTGCTGCTGTTGCCGCCACTCGGCTTGCTATCGGATTTTCCTTCGTCTTTCTTGGAAGATGAATTGCTTTTGTTTCCAGAATTATCGGAGCTGCCTGTGGTCTTCCCATTATCCTTCTTGGAACCGTTGGATGAGCCTGAATCGCTCTTCTTGCTGTCGGAAGTGTCCGGCTTCTTCGCATCGGACTTGTCCTCTTTTGCCGTCTCCTGCGCCTTCTCGCTCTCCTTCTCGACGGCATCGGCATCGGCGTTCGGGTTCTTCTTGATGTTGTCCTCGAACTTCTTCACGACCTCGGCACCCTTGTCCCCGGTCAGGGTAGAATCACCCTTCTTCACGGCTGCTGCAACGTCCTTGGCGATGGCGGTCAGGTCATCCTTCGTCACCTTATCCGCATCCACCTTGTTGAAAGTCACAGCCGTGCTGGCCGTCTTCTTATCGGCCTTCCCGGCGGTAACCTTCTTCGATGACACCTCATAGATGGAACCGTCGGCGTTCACCGGTGAAATGAATGTGACGGTATAGGTACCGGACTTGCCGACCCTCACGGTCACCTGCTTGTTCGCGGCGATGGCGGTGTAGAAGTCTACTTTCCCGTC
>OBIA01000659.1_pt1 | contig 21445 bp, 19 predicted proteins | sample 1519911 | NCBI WGS metagenome assembly OBIA01 (sample SAMN04209236, study PRJEB22552) | human gut metagenome | biome: gut; material: feces | host: Homo sapiens | place: USA: Oklahoma | reverse complement strand
TTTACAGCCCTACTCAACTGTGCGGAGGTGGGACGACGAAATCGAATTCTAACGAATTACCGATTTCTGTCCCACTCTCTTTTTTATTCTTTCATTACTGAGCCGATGTATACGGTGCAACCATTTTATATGCACTTTCAAGAGCTTGTTTCATTGCATCACGAGATGTTTTCACTTGTTGTAAGAAAGTCGTACGTCCTTGTTCAGGAACAGTCGTACTATCAGGACCTACGCTTGAAAGCATCGTATCAAATTGAGTTTTTGATTCATCCAAGGCCTTAATAGCTGGATCTACTTGTTGAGTATACGCATCTCTCTGAGCCTCGGGAATTTGTTGGCCAATATCTTTTGCATATTTCTTATAGCTTTCAACTAATTTGCTATAAAGATTCTTCATATCTCCGATTGTTTTTGCACTGTCAATTTCTTCATCTGTCAACAATACAATTTCAGGGATATTTGTTGAAGAAGTTGCTGATTTAGATGATTTTGATGAACTGCTTGATTTGCTTTCTGAAGTAGATGATTTTTCTACCTTACTAGTAGAAGCCTTTGCATCTTTGCTAGATGATTCCGAAGCAGTTTTACCAGAACATGCTGCTAACGTTGCAACTGATAAGAGAGCCACGCCCGCTGTAAGAAGTTTTTTCATAATTTTTTCTCCTATAGATATTGATTAATTATATTTTAAAATGAAATCTTTTTATTGTCAAATATTTTATGTACTCAATCCTTTTTAAACCGGCTTTTATCACTAACTCTTAACATATTTTTCCGTCCTATTCACAAAAACCAGAAAATATATTTTTATTCATTCCGCGAATAAAATAAAAGATTAGACAAAACGTCCAATCTTTAATGAATGATTGAAATAACTGAATAAGCCCGTAGCTGATCGGTTAAAGAACTGCATAGAGGTATTAAAGTAAGTTTCTAACGTATTTATTTGCCTTTTAACTGCAAAAGTGCACAAAATGCATGAAACAAGATTTCGCTCCTGTTTCTTTTTTTCATTGATGAAGTAATTGATTGAACTCTTCTTGAAGTTCCTTGTTGTCTGTTGGTTTTAGATACATCTTTCCACCATTGGTCGTTGGAGAATGAAAGACAATGGCTTCTCCCGTATCTGTAATGGCAAAGAAATAACTATGCACATCTGGATACTTGTCCCAATTGCTATAACGTTCTACGATGCGGTATTTTGCATTTCCCTGACCAGTATCTGTATAAATGGCATCCATCTTGCTATTTTCCCCTAGAGTGTAGAGGTTGTCTGGTCCAACATCACCACCAGCGATGCCTTTTTGATAGTTGGGTTGGCCCATCTTTTCGCCCCAGCTCTTCATAAATTCTGCTAATTTTGCTGATTTTTCAGCATTCCAAGGCGTTTTTTCCTGGCTTTGGCTGTTCCTCGCTGATGGTGTGCTGTCAAAGGTTTGCCAGTCAAAAGTCTTGAGATCCAATTTTTCCTCATCCGATTTTCCAAAGAGGGCATTCAGATCTGACCCAGGTACTTGGACTTCTTCTTCCTGGACTTTGGTCGCGGCTTGGGGCGCCTTTTCTATCCGTGAGAGAACGGCTACACCACGGCCAGTTCCTGACAACCAGCTGACTTCTAAGATTTCTCCTCCCTTATAGAGGGTCGTCGCATTGCGCGCTCCACCGTGTCCAGCGACGAAACCTTCAGCTAGCAGAGTCGGTTTTTTGTCCTTGAGGTAATAAACTCCTGTCACAAAGTAGCTTCCATCGGTCTGCTGATTGGCGATGATCATCTCCTCTACCCCATCGTTATTTAAGTCTTTAAAAGTATAGCGAACGGCATCTGGCTGATTGATCACCGTCTCGATCACCCAGCTATTGATCATCCGATCTTCTTTGGCTAATGCATCATTCAATTTGGAAATGGCATCTAACTCTTTGGAAGTGGCAAAAATCTTTTGGTAGTCTGAAAAAACAGACTGGTATAATTGTTTGTTATCTGCCTTTTTCGCGTGTTTTTTTGCTGAAGTCTGACTCGTTGCAGCCTCTTTTTTAGGACTGGACTGACGTTGGTATCTCTGGTAACATCCTGTTAACAAGAGCGTACTTGAAGCCACTAAGCCCAATTGCATCCATTGTTTTCTTTTCATCTGATCTCCTTTACTCTCCCCTATTTTCATACTAAACTTTATTATACTAAAAAAAGCGTGAGGAAGAAATCCCTTCATCACACTTAGTTTTCTTTATTTGGTTTGGTTCGACGATCCGTTTGACTTTCAATATGCTCTTTCACCAAGGCAACCACCTCATCATTGGTTGGAAGGTCCGAGTGCTGAGCATCTTCCCCCGTCACCGTAATCTCCGTATAGCTAGCTGCTTGGTTTTGGTAGATATATTTCCCAGCGGAAACACTGGCATCTGGGACCAACTCATTTGAATCATAGGTAATGGTCCCTGCTACTGAATACATATGAAGGGTTGTGGGGATAGCTTCTTTTCCCTTGATAAAATCGGCTAACATCTCAGATTTATTTTTGATATTGGTCTCCGTGAAATTGTAGGGAGTTCCGATGGTCATGAGGGTCTTGAGATCCACATCATAATCCCCTAGATAATTTTCAATAAAGGCTGTATAAATCAAGCCACCGTTGGAATGACCCAAGCCCTTAAAATTATTAAAATTGTATTTTTCTTGAAGGGCTTCAAAGGCTTGATTAAATAGTTTGGCTTGCTTTTTAATATTGCTATAGCCATCTTTGTTATTTTCAAAACCAACCACAATTACCGGCTCATTGTCCTTGGCATCAATACTACCACTATAGGTGATATGCCCATCATTCCAAACCTTAACCTTAAGTAGACTGTGTTTGGTTCCTTGGCGGTCTTGGTTGAGCTTGGTCACCAAGCCATCAAAGCGGTTCTCTGTCGCAGAGCTTCCCGGGATCATGATGATGGGAGACAATTTTGAATTATAAAATTTCTCGATTTTTGAAACATTGGTCCGAGTCCAGCTATAAGAAGGAATGGCTAAAGCGATCAAGAAAAGACTGACCAAAGTGAGGACGATGGCTATTTTTTTAGATTGCTTCATCGCTTTCTCCTTTCACTTTTAAATCTTTTCGAATACGATTTCCCATACGGACAAATGGTAGATAGAGGAGGATATCGACAGCAAAACAAAGTATACTTACAGCTAAAGCCCTCAGACTTCCTCCTGTCCCAATAAAGGCATAGAGAAGGCTAGGAGTCCCGTCTGGCACTGGATAGACAGCTGCCGGCATCAGTTTGAAGCACAAAGCTACAGCTGCTATCGCCATATTCGCCAAAGGGATCAATAAGAAAGGAATCACATAAAGTAGATTGAGAAGGACCGGTATCCCTACCATGAATGAAGCCCCATTGTTAAAGAGACTTGGAAAAATGCTGAGGAGGCTGACTTTCTTGTCCTTTTGACTTCGTGAAACCAGCAAGATCGCCACCAATAAGGCTAGAACTGCACCAATTCCAGCTACCATGCCATAACTGCGGTACAAATTGGTCAAGGTATAGAGATGAGGAATGCCTGCCGTTGTATGATGTGTCACAGCGTAGGTGAGATTTTCCAAAGCAAAGTTATCATCCGCAATTGAGTTCAAGGCAAAGGCTTGACTATTACCAAACCAAGCAGATAGTCCACTAAAGAGTCCCATGACAAAGGTGGACAAGAGATGATGACTGCTGACAGTGAGAGAACTAAAGAACTGACCGATCGTTTGAAAAACACGGTATTGATTCCCCAGAAGGAGAAGAAGATTGAGGCTAATTCCAAGGAGTAAGGATAAGAAAATGGGACGCACCGTCTTGGGTTGATAGATGAAATCCTTGTCTACAATCTGGTCGTCACTGGCCTTGGATAGACGAAAGATCTGCCCAATTAGATAGCCTAAAAAAATCGCTAAGACAATATTGGTCGTCGCAGGTAAGGTGATACGCGTCAGTAGCCCATCATGGAGGGGGCCCACCAACAATTCCTGAGACCCCACTATTAGACTGACCAAAAGAGCAGTCACGCCGGCTGTCCCTGTACTTCTACCATAGTGCCCAGCTGTATATTTTCCAGCGAAGTAAGTCGCTAAAGGTCCTGCTAGACCTCCTAAAAAATTGGAAAAATTGATAAGGACTTGGCTAATAGCTTGATCCCACGGCAACCAGCTTTCCATCGAAAAGAGCTGATGGATATAGCCTCGATCGGAAAAGACTGATAGAGCGATCACCCGAATGATCCCTGAAAATAGGAAAAAAGGAAATAAGGAAACCAGGGTCTTCTGGGAAATTTGAATCAAACTTTTTTCTCGTAACCAGAAAAACTTCTGGACTAAATACTTGGTCATGGGGCCTCCTGTTCGAGTTGATTGACTTATTCACGTTGCTTACTTTCTTCTTATTATACCATACTGGCGAGCCTTTCCTTTCGTTTGGAAAGACGTCATCAGTTGAGAATGCTGTTAAAATTTTCAAAACTTTTCAAAAACTCTTTGACAGGGGTCTTCATTTCCTCTATACTATTTGTTAGCTAACAAAACGATGAATCATGTTAACGTCAGCCTGCTATGCTCATAGCAATTGGAATTGATGGGAAATGAGAGAGATAGGATGGATTTTCAGACCATTTTTACAACATTATAGAAAGATTTAGGAGGAATCAGACGTCCATGTCACAAGAAAAAATTTCAGCCAAGGTCCTGTACGCTATTTTTGCAACAGGGATCCTTTCCTTTTGCGGGGTGGCTGGGGAAACCGCTATGAATATCACCTTCCCAATATTGATGAAGGAATTTGAAATCAATACTGCAACCGTCCAGTGGGTTACGACCATCTATCTTCTAGTGGTTGCCTGTGTGGTCCCCTTGTCTGCCTACCTCAAACGCTCTTTTAAAATGAAGTCCATCTTTTTAGTTGGAAATCTTCTCTCTGTTTTAGGTGTTCTTATCGACTTCCTTGCCCCAAGTTTTGGCTTTGTGGTCCTGGGGCGATTGGTCCAAGGAATGGGGGTTGGTTTTGCCCTTCCTCTAATGTTTAATATCATTTTAGAGCAGGTCCCAAAACGCAAGATCGGTCTCATGATGGGAGTGGGTACCCTAATTACAGCCATTGCACCAGCCATTGGGCCTACTGTCGGTGGTCTCTTGACGGCTAACTTCGGTTGGCGGTCCATCTTTTTGGTTCAATTCCCGATCCTTCTAGCTTCGCTAGTTGCAGGACTTCGCTCCATTGAACAAATCAGTAAAGTCAAACGAGAAACCCTTGATATCATGAGTCTCCTTGCTATCATTGCCCTTTTCTTAGGGTTGATTCTAGGCATTCACGGTCTCTCTGACCATGCTTTCTTTAGTTTTTCTTTCCTTGGTTGGCTGGTGATTGGGTTCTTGGGACTGGTTCTCTTGGTCTGGCGGTCCAATCGCTTGGAGACTCCCATTATCAACCTTGCCATCTTAAAGAACCATCTCCTCACTGGCCATGTTCTTGCCTTTTTCACCTTCCAATTAGGCTCTCTGGCCATGAGTTTCCTCTTGCCCAATTATGTCCAATTGGTCAACCACTCGAGTACCACGCTTGCAGCCTTGATGCTGCTTCCAGGAGCCATCATTGGGGCTGGTTTTGCTCCCTTCTCTGGTCTCATTCTAGATAAGTTGGGTGCCCGCAAACCGATTCTCCTTGGAGCTACTTTAATTCTTCTGGCCCATTTCCACTTTACTCTCTTTGGCCTGAAGCTGACAAATGGCTTGATTCTCATCTTTTACATGATCTTCATGACCGGTATGGGACTGGCCTTTGGCAATATTATGACCAACGGACAAAAACAACTCTCTCTGGAAGAGCAACCTGATGCGAACGCGATCTTTAACACCCTGCAACAATTTGCAGGTGCTGTCGGAACAACCCTGGCTTCGCTGATTGTTGCCATGAGCCAAGCTAATCAAAAGATGGACTTTACTCAAGCCACTGCTAAAGGAAGTCGCAACGGTTTTATGGTCTTATTTGCCTTGGGCATCTTCCAACTCCTTCTCTTATTTTGGGTTGTTGGGAAAGAACAAGATACGAATTAATTTTTCTCATCAGAAAACAGCAATTTGCTGTTTTTTTGTTATCCTTTTCTGACCCGTGTGACAATGCCATTAGGATCCTCAAAGGTAAAGTCACTTCTGCTAAATAAATCTTGCTAGAATAGGCGTATGACCTATTCTTTCTTTTTGCTTGCAATGCCAAAGATTATAACTTAAATTTCATTAAATTGTCGAACTTTTATCATTTGAGTTAAAATCCTTGCTTTCTTTTTGTGTTTTATTTATAATCATTCTAAACAAGATAAAGGAGACATTGTATGACTGAAATGAAACATGGAGTAGATGAATCATTTAACGACCGATTGAATATCTTGAGAGCCGCTGTTCTCGGGGCCAATGATGGGATTATTTCTATTGCTGGGGTGGTGATTGGGGTAGCCAGTGCCACCTCAAACATCTGGATCATTTTCCTTTCTGGCTTATCAGCGATTCTGGCAGGTGCCTTTTCGATGGCAGGCGGTGAATATGTCTCAGTTTCCACTCAAAAAGACACGGAAGAAGCCGCTGTTAACCGCGAACAAGCCTTATTGGATCGCGATCCAAAGTTAGCTAGAGACTCTCTCTACCATGCTTATCTTCAAAATGGAGAATGCGAAACTTCCGCAAAGATTTTGACAGAGCGGGCCTTTCTGAAACATCCCCTCAAAGCCCTGGTCGAAGAGAAATACGGCATTGAATACGAAGAATTTACCAATCCTTGGCATGCTGCTGCATCTAGCTTCCTTGCTTTTTCGGTTGGTTCCCTTCCTCCAATGCTCTCTATCATTCTCTTTCCAGCTACCTATCGCATTCCGGTGACAGTCTTCGTTGTTGGACTATCCTTAATCTTCACTGGCTATACCAGTGCAAAACTGGGAAAAGCACCAACCAAGCAAGCCATGCTTCGCAACCTGATCATTGGCCTTCTCACCATGGGTGTGACTTACTTCTTCGGACAACTCTTTAGTATCTAAAAAAGCTGAGACTTTTGTCTCAGCTTTTTCTTATGCTTCTAATAGATCTTGTGCTTGTTTTTTCAGTCCTTCCACTGCTTCGTCCGTCAAGATTAATTCACCTGTTCCCCAAGCTTCTGGGTTAACAGTTGTTCCAGTGAACTCTCCAACTACTTGAGTTCGAACGAATGGCAAAAGCGCTTGGTATGCCTCAAACATTGGTTCGTGTCCGGCATTGGCTACTGAAGAAACCGTTACGATCTTATCTTGAAGGGCAGATGGACCACGAGTTTCTGACAGGTCAAGGGCACGGCTAAGCCAGTCGATCAGGTTTTTCACTACACCTGGAATAGCAAAGTTATAGACTGGCGAGAAGATCCAGATGGCATCCGCAGCAAGAACCGCATCACGCGCTGCCTGCACAGCAGGCAGGGTTGGTGTTTCCAAATCTTGGTTCATCATTGGAATGTCCTTGTAGTCCAAGTAAGTCACCGTTGCTTTTCCTTCCAGAAGGCTTTCTGCTTTCTTAGCCATTTGGTGGTTAAAAGATCCTTGACGAAGAGATCCGACGATAAATAAAATGTTTTTCATTGTTGTCTCCTCTTTCTGTTGTAAGATTTTTTGTTACAATAGCTATTATACACGATCATAATGTAATGTCAAGGATTACAACTCGGACATTTTAAACTTTTATTCCATTTCACTAAGGATGGGCCAAGAAGAATGAGAAAAAAGGTTGGACAAAAGTCTCCAACCTTCAATAAATCACAACCGTATAAATCTGTAGAGGATCAACATCCAAGAAAAACGACTCCCAGAGATCTTTACAATCCATTCTAGAACTACTTTTTTCTAAGCAAGATAATTCTCAAAGTTTCTTTGTTCCACAAATTCTGTTCGCGCTACTACTCCTCGTTAGACGAATCAGTAGCCAACATTTTTTTGATGGATTCCCTGGATAAATCCGTCATTTCAGCAATCATCTCGATACTCATCCCCTTCAAAGCCAGTTTCTGAATCAGAGACTGCTGACCAGCTTGAACTCCCAACTCCATGCCTTCTTGTCTGCCTTGTTCCAATCCCTGTTCGAGACCACGCTCGAGACCTTGTTCAAGACCACGCTCGAGTCCACGCTCAAGACCTTGTTCGAGTCCCTGTTCAAGACCTTTTTTCAACCCTTTCTGAAAACCGGCTTCCAGTTGTTCTTTCCGAAAGGTATCCATGCTCATTTCCCAATTTTCTCTGATACGAATCCGTTCATCAATCATTTCTTTTTCCTCCCTTGTCCAATTTGATGGGATCAGGAGTGATTCTGCCTGCTCGATCACTTGATCTGGTTGATGACTGAATGGGCGATTGCCAAAAAATTCAAGCCATTGTCTCCAGTGAGCATTCAACTCCGTATCTCTACTTTCATTATACTTATCCAACTCTAAAAAGGCAACCTTTAACATATTGTGAGCCACTCCATCCTTTCGAGAGCTATAAAGAGGGGTCCCATCTACTGTATGGCGCATTTCATAGACATTGACAGGTGAATCTAAATGAGGAAAAATACTTCGCTCCAGGATAGCGATCCCATAGACCGGCTCCAGCTCCTGGTACATAGAATGGGTTGCCCCTTTCTTTCGCTTGCGTTGGACATTTTCTACCAATTGATTGGCTAAATAATAGTGGAAACGATTCAAGAAATACTCTTGCTTCAAAACTTGAATCTCAATGATGACTTCAAGCCCACTATCTAGCCTTGCTCTCACATCAACGGATGTTTCAAAAGGAAGATCTCCTAAAAACCCCTGCTCATGGATCTGGTCTCCTTCTAAAATCTCAACGGACTCTACTGGCAGATCCAATACTTCGCGGATGAATTTGGCTGTCACATCCGGTAGACTAAAAATCTTTTTCGCCATTAAATCCAAGGTGGGCGATACATACTCGTGTCGTTTCTTCATAGCAACCTCCAATGATTTCGTATAGGGAATCCCCTCACTTATACCATTCGAAAAAATTGCAGAAAATGAGAGTGGGACAGAAATCGGTAATTCGTTAGAATTTGATTTCGTCGTCCCACCTCCGCACAGTTGAGTAGAGCTGTAAAAGCTGATGAAATCAGCGTAGTAGAGCCCACTCAACCACTGCGTCTTGCTCGACAATCCAAAAATAATTGAGAGGCTAGGACTTTTGTCCCAGCCTCTTGCTTTTATGCATGCTCCAATCCTTTTCGTGTGTTTTCCTTGATGGTTTCGGCTGAATGGAGCAATTTTTCTTTTTCTTCTTCTGTCAAATGCAAGTCCAATCGTTCGAGAATTCCTTTTCGACCTACAATCGCTGGGTAGCCAAGATAGGTTCCATATTCTGGACGATAGTTAGACACTGGCATTTCCTCGTGACTATCATTGATCACAGCTTCTGCCAAGCGTTGGGCTGCTGCTGCAATCCCAAAATTGGTATAGAATTTGCCAAAGAAAACCGTGTGGCCACCACGCAAGGACTCGTAGTTGATAGCATCAAGCTCTTCTTGAGAGAAGAGATCGGTAATAGCGTGTCCCTTGACACGGACCTGACTCCAAGCAACAAATTGAGAATTTCCGTGCTCACCGAGGTTGTAACCTGATACACTAGCAGGAGAAACCTGCAAACGATCAGCGACTGCACGCTTCATCCGAGCTGTATCCAGTAAAGTCCCTGTCCCAATCACCTGTTCTTTTGGAAGGCCGGTATATTGTTGATAGAGTTGAGTGACGGCATCGACCGGATTGGTCACTACCAATAAGACCCCACTAAAGCCAGAAGCCTTCAAATCACGCGCTACTTGCACCACTTGCTTGCTGGTAAAGGGAAGCTCCGCAAAACGGTCATCAGTGTTATTAGCCTGCAACTCGATATTTCCAAGAGTCGACACCACGACATCCGCATCTTCTAAAGCTGCGTAATCATTGACCGTGATATGAACTGGATACCCCGTATTGGCAACCGTATCACAGAAATCCAAGGCATCTGCCTTGACCTTTTTCTCATTGGTATCAATCAAGACCAAGTGATCACAGGTGTGTTTCAAAATCATGCTGTGGGCCAAGGTGGCACCCACATGCCCCAAACCAATAATACCAATTTTTCTTGTCATCAGAATCCTCTTTTCTAGTATCGATCACACTGTTGGTGAGGATAGCTCTTTGTTGACTCTATTCTACCACAATTCTAGAAAGGCGGATTGAAAAAATGGGAAAATTTTCAAGTTTTTTCAAAAAATAAAAGAGGCACTGCCTCTTTTAACGACTCAGGAAAGAAGAGTCTCAATCTCTTCAAGCGATAAGCCCGTCATCTCCGATATCAGATCAGGTTTCATTCCTCGTGAGATCATCTCGCATACCAACTGTTTACGACCTTGTACTAAACCTTCTTCACGCGCTTCGTCTATAGCCGTCTCCAGGGTCATATCATAATTTTCTTGAATACGAATACGCTCGTCTATCATGGTCTTCTCCTCCTTGGTCCAGCTAGATGAATCCAGTAATGAATCTGCGTGGGCTACAGCCTGACTGGGAGCTTTTGTAAAGGGAAGATTCCCAAAAAATTCCAGCCACTGTCTGCCTGCATCTGTCAGGTTCTCATCTTTATTATACTTGTCTAGCTCTAAAAAGGCAACCTGCAGTAGATTTTGGTGCTTGCCATTTTTATAATAGGCCTTAAGTTGCTTGCCGGACCGGCTATTGGTCAGCCAGTATTTATTGATGGTGGCCTCTTCGTCTAGCAAGAGCGACTTCTCCAAAATCGCAATCCCATAGACGGGCTCCATCTGCTCGTACATCTTATGTGTCTGACCTTGCTGGCGCAGTTTTTGCACATTTTCCACCAGCTGATTGGCCAAATAGTAATGGAACCGATTCAAGAAATATTGCTGCTTGCGAATCTGTATCTCGATGATCACCTCGGTCCCGTCGTGGAGCTTGGCTCTCACATCCACCGAGGTGGAGAACAAGTCATCCTCCTCATAGGCCATGCTGTGGGGCTGGCTTCCCTCCACAATCTGAGCGTCTGCCACATCCAGCTCCAAAATGTCTCGAATAAACGCTGCTGTCACCTCCGGCAAACTAAAAATCTTCTTGGCCATGATATCCAAGGTCGGCGATACATGCGCGTGTCTTTTCTGCATCCCTGCTCCTTTTCGATAAAAAATAGAGGGAAGGTCCCTCTACTTCTATCATTCGAAAAAAATTTGGGAAATAGCGAATAGAGTATCCTTTACCTAATCCCTATTTCCTCTCATCCTACCCCTTAAACTCTTGGACGAATTTCTTGAGTTCGGCATCGGCTTCCGGTGTCGTTCCATGAAGCTGGCTGAGCATGTCTAGAAGAGAAGCTGTCTGGGTCTCGATGGTAGCGTTGGTTTGGTTAATCTTAGCCACGATCTCTGTCAGTGGCTCCACTTCTTCTTCCTCAAAGGTGTCCACATAGCGTGGGATATTGAGGTTGTAGTCATTCTCGACGATCTCCTCAAAGCTAGCCAGATAGGCAAACTTATCCATGTCCTCTCTGCTCTTATAGGCCTTGAGGATCTTCTCGATATGGGCATCCGTCATGATGTTCTGGTTCTTGCCCTTGTCAAACTCCTTAGAAGCATCGATAAAGTAAACGTCCCGATTGGTCCGGTTTTTCTTGAGAATGATGACCGTCGTTGGGATGCTGGTATTGAAGAAGATATTGGCAGGAAGACCGATCACGGTATCAATAGCCCCTTCTTCCAGCAAGGCCTTGCGAATGGTTCCTTCAGCATTGCCACGGAAAAGGACCCCGTGAGGAAGGACGATGGCCATGACACCCTTATCCTGCTTGAGGTGGTAATAACCATGCAAGAGAAAGGCGAAGTCTGCCTTAGACTGAGGGGCGAGCTTGCCAAATGGGGAGAAGCGAGGATCCTGGAGGAAGCCAGAGCTTGCAGACCACTTAGCTGAGTAAGGTGGATTCATGAGGACCCCATCAAAGTTGGTCGGCTCTTGGGTCGGCCAGTCTTCGTCCAGCGTATCGGCATTGTGCAAGAACTGGTTTTCTACCGGAACCCCGTGTAGGATCATGTTCATCCGAGCCAGGTTATAGGTAGAGGTATTGAGCTCCTGACCAAAGTACTGGACGGTTTGAGGCTGGTGGGAATACTTCTTGGCATTAAGCAAGAGGGAGCCTGATCCCATAGTGGCATCGTAGATGATAAAGCCCTGCTCGTCTTCACGCCCTAAAAAGGCAATCTGGGTCATGAGCTTGGCTACAGGCTGGGGTGTATAGAACTCTCCAGCTTTCTTACCCGAGTCAGTCGCAAACTGACCAATCAAGTACTCGTAGGCATCCCCAAGCATGTCTCCTGCATGACCTGCCACATCCAGCACTGCTAGCTCTTTCATAACGGCAGCCACTAGCTGGTTTTGCTTTTGAGGAGTGGCCCCTAGCTTCTTGGAATAGAGATCAATATCCTCAAAGAGGTTTTCATAGAGGTCATCACTTTGCTCGATGTCTCGGAAGCCTTGAGCAAGATCTTCCAACTGGAAGGTCCCTTCATTGACCCGGTCTACCAAGGCCGTAAAAGTCAAGTCTGGCTTGATAACATAGTTGAGCTCATCGGTGATGACAGCGATCAAGTCCTCTTGAGAGGCTGGATCCTCATAGTAGGATCGGTAAAGCACCAAGGCTTCATCCAGACTTTCTGTCTCCTCCTCCATAGTCTCCGCTACAAAGAAGAGCAACTTATCTGAGAGGTACTTGTAAAAGATCATCCCTAAAAGGTAAGACTTATAGTCATTGGCATCCATCTTAGAGCGGAGCACATCCGCTGAGTTCCACAGGGCTTGGTAGAGCGACTGGGAGGTTTGTGTTGTTTCCATAGTAATTCTTTCTGATTTCTTTTAGACCTTTTCTTGCTCCAGTGGGACGACGGCGAGGGTCTTGCCCAGACTGGCTAAGACTTTCAAGACCGTGTCCAATTGAGGACTGGTCTTTCCCGTCTCCATCCGAGCGATGACCGGTTGACTGACCCCACTGAGTTCTTCTAGTTTCTTTTGGCTAATGCCTTTTCATGACGAGCCTCGATCAGCTCTGTCATAATCGCGACCCGCAGATCACTTTCCAGGATTTCTTCCTTGGTAAAAAGCTCTGCTCTCACATCTTTCCAATTGCTGCCGATGGCACTATTCTTCATCTCTTTGCCCTCTTTCCTTCAAATCTTGCAACTCTCGCTTAGCTTTCTCGATCTCTCGTCTAGGTGTCTTTTGCGTCTTTTTGACATTAGGACTCTGTGGTCCTTACACTCTCTACTGAAAATAACTTGAGGTGCATATCCCCCGAGGTTGGTTAATTTTTTTATACGTTGTGTTACAGATACATTATTAAAGATTATTATCTCAGTCATTCTTCTTAACTAATCGCCTAGCTGAGCTAGCTTCCATCTGATAACTAGTTATTGGATTAGTATATAATCTCCCTAACGCCAATTTTAAAAAACTTGTTAATCGTTTGTTAGTATCAATTATAAATTTTCCTTCTGAGACCTTAAAATCCTGCTCGGGGTATTGTTCATATGATGTTAATAAGGTGCTAATTATTGATGTATTAGATAAATCAATTTCATCATCTTTTAGAATTGCCACCATCTTTAAATTGTTAGATTTAATTTCAAAATCTGAGAAACTAACTAAATCAATTCTTTTTAACTCATTAACTTCTGCCTGACTAGCTATACGGTAGTAATCATCAATTCCCTTAAATAGGCTATGAATCGTTCTAAAATTTTTGAAGTACAATTTATCATTTCCATCAAAGTAAGCATCAATTTCAGATTTTAATTCTATCCCATTATCGATTATTGTTCTTTCCGGTTTTCCAATGTTTGGTAACCATTTTAAAATAGATTTATCAACCATTCTCTTTGATTGTGTGATTTTTTGAAACACTAGTTCATCATTTCCAACTTTTCGAAAAATTAAATCAATTTTCGAGAACTCTTCTTCAGTCACATCATTTAAACTTACAGTACTTAAAAACTTGTCCCCATATTCTTTGACCATAGGCATATGATCATCATCAATTTCAATATAGAACCAATCCTCGTGTTCTAATTTTGCTTCTGGATCAAACTCTCTACTATTTTCAGAAGTAATCGTTGGGGCGATTAATTCTGAAATATCATCTGAATTATCCAATTTTCTATACGTTCGACCTACTTTTACTAAAAACATTCTATTCCTTCTCCAAAAATGTAAAATTATTTATTCTAACTAGACCTTCTATAGTCCCAGTCTCTTTGACATCTTTTTTCTTGCTATAAATAATAAAGACATTACCAGCATTATCAGTGACTCTGTAATATCGATATGAGAGTAACCATATCAAATTAAAATAATACGATCTCTCCATAAGAATCCACCATATTAGAAAAAGTAGAATCACCACTACGACTTGATATAAAAATGCTAACTCACCTAAACCTAACATAATTACAAAAAGCCCCAGATAGGTTGGAATGATTTCATTTTCCACTGGTTGTATACTTTCAGCTTGAGCAGTTTCATTCGCTTTTTTATATCTTATTACTAGCTTTAATATTCCAAAAGAAAAAGAAAGCATCAGGAAAATCAGCAGTCCTATTTTTAGAAAACTACATGCATAAGTATCATGTGATGGAAAAATATCTATTGTAAATAGATACAAAACTAAACCTGGTGAAAAAGAGCAAAATGATAAACAAAATGATAAACAAAATCTTTTAAATTTTTTCATAACAAAATTCTATATAAACATATCTTGTAAGAGTTTCTTTTTGAGTGTTTCGAGTTGAGAAATTTTTTCTTGGTGAGCAACGATGAGGTCATCGAGATTAGAGAAGTATGAGCCGATGGCTTGTTGTTCTTCGAGTTTTGGAAATACAAATTTCAAGCTAGAAAAGTCTTTAAAACTGATACTTTTCCCATCTCGAATTCCATAGGTAACTGTCTCTAACCGTTTTATAAACTCTTTCGAAGTTAAAATCGAGTTCCAAAAACCTGGTAAGTGATTTTCTTTATCAATAAAATCTATAATTGTATATGCAGGTGAAGTTATTCCTTCTAATTTAGATAAAGCAAAACCTCCTTGAAAAGAACGTAAATGAATTACAAACTGACCTGGTTTGACAACCTTATAATTATTGAGAGTAGCTTCATCATACTTAATATCAATACCTATTTCATCTCTCAAAACCATACCATCAATTTGAGAAGCAGACAGCACAGGTAATAATGCTCTATTCTTCTCAGATACTGACTTAAAAATCTCATCTGCACGTTTTATTTCCCACTCACCATCAAATCCATCCAAACGAATCTCAGGAACGGTCTGTCCTGCTTTGGGAAACATCTTGGAGAGCATGGTCGCCTTGAAAGATTGGTAGTTAGCAAGGTTATCCTTGTAGCTAGCCAAAAGGTCGTCGAGAGTGCGGAAAAGGGAGCCGATGGTGGATTGTTCATCCAATGATTCTGGAATACAAAAAACAAAAGAATCAATTTCTTTAGAAGATATATTTGGTTGTGCACCTGCTACTAATACAGCATTTAATTGGTTAGTAAATGCTTTCGTCTGCAGAACAGAAGAGAGAAAATCATAGTCTACTGCCCCATTATTTTGGAAATAACCTACCCGTTGATTTTGATAATATTCTTCCTCAGAATCTAACATAGCTATTTTCCCTGTTGTAGCACCTGACATAGCTAATAGAAGTGAACGTCCTTTAAGTACAAATTTCTCATCCGGACTTAGTTTTGAATAATATTCAAATTCACCTCCAACAGTCCCATCAAATCCAATATTTGAGATTCTAACAATTGGAATTCCAACATTTTGAAATTTTTCACTTTTAAAAGCAAATCCTCCACGTAAAGGAGCAATACTTTGTAATGTTTTTCTATTCCATTTTTCATAAAAATTATTGAATTTTATTTTAGGTAGTATAGCTTTCAAACTCTTCACCTTACCTCATTCATCATTTTTTAATATTATATCATGAAAAATATATATGAATGCTAATAACAAAATAAAAAGAGAAGAAAATACCTCTTCTCTAATTAGCACTACTCATTTTTTTAGGAAGTTATAAAAGACTAATTAACTCATCATCAAGCAATGATTTATTGTCTTTATATTTTTCTGAATGCTCCATGTAATCTATAAAATACTCTGGAGAAGAAGTTGTTGAATCTAGAATATAGTTCTTCTGTTTATCTTCATTGTACGGTTTATTGATTTCAAGTTCTCTCAGAGTTTTTTTAGAGTATGGTTTCCCTTTTGCATCCTGATACATCGGTAATAGCTGTAATCGACTAAAGATATTAGAAACATATCTTGCTGGAGATATAATATATCTCTTACTAACCATTGTTTTGGGAACCAAAATCAATAATCTATCTTTTTTATTTTCCTCTGGATCCAACACATAAGGACTCTCAAACTTTGCCCATTCATGATTCTTGTGATCCCAATATTCAAAAGTTTTTGTATCACTACTAATTTGAAGCCCGTGTAATTTAGCTTGTTCTAATGAAAAAACAATAAGTTCTTTCTTCAACAAACTGACAATCAAATCTGACATTCTATCTTCAGAAAATCTCTTAATAAATAAAGGCATAGCTACTGAAGTTAATGCTTTCTCTTGGACAGCTATAATAGATGATTTTACATAACTAAAAAATTGGTCAAGCATCTGCATTGAGACACCTTTCCCTTTTGAGTTATTTGAAGAATATCCTAAATGCGTTGCATTGCATTCTTTCGAATGTGAAAACAAATTAAATGAATCTTTCTTATTCCCTTCACAATAAATTTCATAAGACTGCTTAATAAAATCATCAACAATTTTTTTAAAATTGTCTGGTAATAACAACGGATCTACAAATAACATAACATCTTCATTTGTATCAACATCTAAAAAGTCTAATCCTATTTGTATGTGTTCTCTATTTAGATACTTTGATAATCGAATACCGATCACCTACTCTCAATAAAATTTGTAGAATGTAGGTTAGGATTTTCACTTAGATTTACAATCTATCAAATAAATGATACACTAGATGTGGAGTTTTTGAATAGTGCTTTCCTGAACTAGCGAAAAATCCTAATTCTATCAAGTCGTCAGCGGCAACTGACGTCTTTTTTTCTACATTTAAAATTATAGCATACAAAAACAAAAAATCAATATCTTGTGGTATTTTTTGAAAATAAATTTAACGAACACAATATATAGTTATTTATTGCCCTTTTAAGTTCATATTCCTATCATAATCTATATGTAGTGTATTTAATTCCTTAATGCAAAATTCAAAATCTCCCCTAGAATGACTGTTCTAGGGGAGATTTTGGGTTTTATATTGATACTTTCTTCATATCCTACCTCCCCACTCTCAGTGGTTCAATCACCTCTTCGATCAGTTGGGTATAGGCTTCTTTGATTTGTTTTTTGTAGCTGAGTGGGTTGAGGGCATCTGCTACTTCTGCCTTGTAGTCTTTGTAGCGTTGGCTCTTGGTCAGCTGGCTTTCGCCGGCTTGTTTTTTAGCACCTTTACGATAGTGTTGGATATAGTAGCGCAGTTCGTCGGCTCCGATATACCAGCGTTTGGCGAAGCTTACGATATGACTGTCGATGATGGATTCGATCATCTGGTCCAAGACTCCGGTGATGGCTTGTCCTCTGTAGCGTTCGGGTTCTTCTTGGACTTGGGTCCAGAGGTTCTGGATGATCTTCGCTAGGCTTGGATTGGTCCGGTTCAGGCTCTCGATATAGCTATCCACGGTTGCGATATCCTTATCACTCAGGGTCTGCTCGTCATTTTCCTCCTGCTGGATCATACTCTGGATCAGCATCAGGATATAGGCATAGTTGATCTCATCGACTTGGACAGACTCTAGCTCATAGTGGATGTCCAGCTCATCTTGGCTGTCCACTTCTGGGTCCCTGCTCTTGATCTCCGCCAGAATATTTTGATAGAGGCCTAGATAGGCTTCGAGCTGGCTGTCGCTGAGACCCGTTTCCCGATAGATCTCTTCCTTCTCGTACTCTGAGTAGACACGGATCGAGGCTTGATACTTGTCAAAGACCTGATAGGCTTTGGCGACCTTGCGGAGCTGGGCTGTTGGAGCCTGCTCGAGGGCGATTCCTTCTTCTTCGAATTCTGTGACTTGGCCTTTAAACTCTGCCCAGGCTTTTAAGAAGTTGCGCTTCTCTTCTTCCCAGCTTGGTGCCAGGACCTCATTTTCTCCTCCATTGGAGTAGAGCTTGAGGGCATTGTCGACAGCTTCCTTAAAGGCTTGAGGACGCTGGAAGGTGATGATATGGCCGAAGTGTTTCTTGTCATCAAAGATCCGATTGGTCCGGCTGAAGGCCTGGATCAAGTCCTGTGGGCGCATGGGCTTGCGATCGATAAAGAGCGTCGAAAGACAAGGAGCATCAAAACCGGTCAAGAGTCGATCGACCACGATGACCAAATCCAACTGCTCATTGCGGTAGAGGTACTTGTCCTGCTTTCTGGCCAGGCGATTGTTGACATCGGTGTTAAAGCCCCGCAGATCCGCTAGGCTAAAATGCGTGCCAAATTCTTGGTTGTAGTCCTCCATGACCTGCTTCATGTGCTCTTGGTAGCCGATAGACTCTTCCTCGTTTTCAGACACTGAGTAGGTGATGGTAAACTTTGGAAAATCTGGTAAATGGCGTTTGACCCGCTCGGAGACCTTGACCCGCTCCTTACCCGCGAGAATGCTCTTGAGCAGATTATAATAAGCCTGTGCTCGTGGGATGGACTTGACTGTCAAGATAGCTTCATAACTCTTTCCAACCCCTTTAGGGATATTGAGCTGTTGCTGGCTCTTATTGAGGATGGCATCTAGGACTTCTAGCATGTGCTCCTTGTCCTCATAGGCCTGGTCTGGGATCTCTTCTTCTAGGAGATCCGAGATGATGGTATTGCGGTAGTCTACCTTAAAGCCTAGAACCGCCCCATCATGGATGGCTTCCTTGACCGTGTATTCATGCAGTCGATCGCCATACTGTTGGTGGGTGGTCTGAGCCAGGTCTCCCACTTGTTTGCGTTTGTTTTCCTTAAAGATCGGAGTTCCTGTAAAGCCGTACCAGAGAGAGTTCTTGAAGTAGGCCTTGATCTCCTTTTGCGTCTGTGGGGTGACCGCCCGGTGACACTCATCCACTACAAAAGCCACGCGCAGGTCCTTGATTTTCCCAGCATCTCGCTGGTACTTTCCTTCTTCGAACTTGCGCATCATGGTCGTGATTTTCTGAATTGTTGTGACTACCACGCGCTTGTCATTGCCTCCTAAGCGCTTGACCAGCTCATGGGTATTGTCCGTCTCGTCGATATCGATGACATCATTGGCCGCATAAGATAGGAAGGACGAAGTCGTCTGCTGGTCCAGGTCTCTGCGGTCGACGACAAAGATGGTCTTTTGGATCGCAGGAATCTGCAAGAGATTGCGCGCCACCTTGTAAGAGGTCAGGGTCTTACCTGATCCGGTCGTATGCCAGATATAGCCTGACTCTTGACGGCGGGAGGCTTCCTGCACAGCCTCAATGGCGTGGATCTGGTAGGGACGCAAGAGGATGAGGGCTTTCTTGCTATCGTCGATGACCGAGTACTGCATGACCATCTGGTGGGCCCGAGGGATGGAGAGGACCTCATGGGCAAAGCTGTTGAGATCGATCATAGGCTGGTTATCCTTGTCCACCCACTTGGTCAGAAACTGCTTGTTTAGCTTGCTTTCACGGGCTGCAGCGATATAGCGTGTGTCGACTTTATTGGTCACGACAAACATCTGTAAGCTCGAGTAAATGCCCCGGAACTTGCCTTCACGGTCGTACTTTTTGATCTGGTGAAAGGCATCTAGAAAGGCTACTCGTGGGCTCTTGAGTTCGATATGGATGAGAGGCAGGCCATTGATCAGAAGGGTCGTATCGAGCCGTCGATCCTGATCTAGCGGATAGGCCTTGTCACGTTCGACTTGGTTGACCACTTCATAGCTCGACTTACCAGCAGCGATATTGTCCCGCCAGATGACCGCTAAGCGGATAGTCCCTAGGCTAGCATCTTCACGCTGAACTTCTACCTTGGCGATACCATTTTCACCCGCAAGCCACTTGGCCGCTTCATAATAGCTGACAAAGTTGAGCTGGTTCTTGATCTGGCGCTTTTCCTGGTCGGTCAAGGGATGGTCCGCTAGCACGGCGACATTGTTTTGCGCGAGCTTGTCAAAGAAATTATCCCATAACTGGTCTTCATTCTTGAGATCCTCGCGATAGGTCCACTGACTCTCCCCTGAAGTCAACTGCTGGATCAACTGTCTTTCAATCTCAAGTTCTGGAGTTGCTACTGCCTTCATCCGTCTATCCTTTTCCTGTACATAATCTCCTATTATTATAGCATGTTTGGAAAAGAAATTAACGCTTTCAAAGCATTTTGTTTGGATTTGGCGCAAAAAAACGAACCTGGTCTGGTCCGTTTTTTCTTAGTCTAATTGAATCCCTTTTTCTGCTAGATTGTCCAGGCATTCTTTAAGATAGGTGTTCTGATGTTCAGGATAGATAGGGGTGCTCAAGCCTTCTTCTTCCAGCTCTGGGTAGGCTGGGCAGGTCTTGCCTCGGTAGGTCGGCTCCCACCACTCTGGACTTACCTTGTAACCACGAGCCGTCATCTCCTCCATGATCAGGCGGTGATAGGCATAGAGGCGATAGGGCGAGTAGTCAAAGACATAGTTGACCGTCGCGTGCTTCTTGCCCCAGCCATTGCCTCGAAGGGCGCAGCATTCCCGGTGTTGGCCCAGGAGCTGGGGACGAGGGAGTTTGCGAATCAAATCTTGGTGCCACAGTCTCATCTATTGACCTCCTAATAGTGTCGAGTCTTGTAAGTAGCGATTGGGGTAGCGCTTAAGGAGCCTTTGGATCCCCTTGATGAGATCCTCTTGGCTAGCTTGGCCATGCTGGTATTTCTCAAGTAGCAGCATAAAGTCAGCCTTTTCCTCAGGAGTCGCCTGCTTTTTAAAATAACCCCAGATATGCTGGAAGGCATTGGAGACCTGGCCACGATTTTCCGGCAAGGCCAGCGCTTGCTGGATCAGGTCCTCGACGTGGCTGACCTCCACCTGGTCTTGCTTGAGGTATTCTCGGATCTCCTTGTAAATGTTGCTGGAATGACTCAGCACCAGGTATTTATTTTTCGCCCATAGGACTTGGCAGTGATGTTTTTGATCCACTCGTGTCTCCTTTTGATCTTCTCTATCAATAGTCCTCCCATTATACCATGGAAATGAGTGAAGTTATAAAAAAGAGGCTGGGACAAAAGTCCTGGCCTCTCAATTGTCTTTAGATTGTCGAGCAAGACGCAGTGGTTGAGTGGGCTCTACTACGCTGATTTCATCAGC
>OBIA01000646.1_pt1 | contig 21789 bp, 16 predicted proteins | sample 1519911 | NCBI WGS metagenome assembly OBIA01 (sample SAMN04209236, study PRJEB22552) | human gut metagenome | biome: gut; material: feces | host: Homo sapiens | place: USA: Oklahoma | reverse complement strand
CTGTGCGGAGGTGGGACGACGAAATCGAATTCTAACGAATTACCGATTTCTGTCCTACTCTCTTTTTAGTTGTCTTTCTTTGCTTCTTTTTGTTTTGCATGTTTTTCGTAGGCCTTCAGCTGGCGATCAAGTTCTTTTTTGATGGCTGGTTCTGGAGCGTATTTTTCTTCCCAATCATCTGGCTTCAGAATTTTGTGGGTTACTGGATCAAAGTGCGCCTTTCCATCTGGGAAAATCTTGCCCATATTGGCCCGGTGAACAATCTCAAAGACCTCTTCAGGATCGACCCCCATTAGAACAAAGCTACCATAAGTCAGATAGAGGGTATCAATCAAGGCATCAACCTGCCCTACCATGGAGATCTCAGCTGGATGTTTGCTACGAACCTTATCTGCAGCCTTATCCAAAGCTTCGTGAAGAGCTGCTACCGAGCGGTCAAATTCTTCCTCACTTGTGCTAGCTGCTCGGACAAATTCGACCAACTCCTCTTGCTTGAACATGGTTCGATAAAGGGCGTCTTGAGGCTGCCAAACAACTGGTTTCTCCTGGGTTTCCCCATCCATCACACCATGGAAGGTTTTGACCTTATTGAAGTGATCATCCTTAGAAAGAAAGAGCTCTTTCTCTGAAAGAATACCAAAGTGTTGCAGGGCCTTTTGAATACCATCCTTGCCATTACTAGTCGTGGTATGCTTGGCAATTGCCTTGACACTGGTCGTCCCATTTCCCATCGCAATAGACAAGCCAACACCTGAAAGCATCTCTAAGTCATTATCAGAATCACCAAAAGCCATCACTTCATCGATGTCAAAGCCAAATTCCTGACCAACGATGCGGATCCCTTCTAACTTGGAAATCCCTGGGTTGAGGACATCTGCTGCAAAAGGACTAGACCGTGTGAATTTCAGATCCGGAAACTCTTTTTCAATTTTTGCAGTCTCCTCTGGACTTGATAAGATCAACACTTGGTAGATTGGTTCTTGCGCTAGTGCATAGAGGGTGTCCTGATCTTGTGGGACGACCTTGCTGACCACTTTGTTAAATCCTCGACTGACTGTACGGGCCATTTTGCGGGGCACAAAGCGACTAGACCAGGTTGAAATAGGACTCATCCCAAAACTCATGATCCGAGAACCAAATACCCCATCCTTGCTACCGAGAGCAATTTCCTTACGGTGTTCTCGAGCATAGTCAATTAGTTGGTGCAGACTCTTTTTATCGATTGGGCTGGTAAACAACACGCGGTCCTTGGTCAAAATATACTGACCATTATAGGTCACTGCGAAATCAAAACCATAGCGTTCCATAAACGGTTTGACAAAGGCCGGTCCCCGCCCTGTCGCAAGGCCTACATAGATCCCTTCTTCCTTTAAAGACTGAATGGCTTTTTCTGTTGATTTTAGGACTGCTCGACTATCATTAACCAAGGTTCCATCGATATCAAAAAAGACTGCTTTTATTTCCATGTCTACTGTTTCTTTCTTTTTATGATAAAATAAATTATATCACATATTCCAAGGAGCTTCACATGTTTAAGAAAATTTTAGCACTACATACTGGAGGGACCATTTCGATGGCAGCAGATGACTCTGGAGCAGTGATTACCAATGAAGTCAATCCCATGACCCAAGTCACTTCACCAATTGAAGGAATTGCAGTCACCTCAGAGGACTTCTTCAACCTTCCCAGCCCTCAAATGACCCCTCGTCACATGTTAGCCCTATATCAAAAAATCAAAGAGGAAGCTCACAACTACGACGGCATCGTTATCACCCACGGGACAGATACGCTGGAAGAAACGGCTTATTTCTTGGATACCATGGAGTTACCAGAGATCGCTGTGGTCATTACAGGAGCTATGCGAAGCTCCAACGAGCTCGGAAGCGATGGCGTCTATAATTTTCTGACAGCCCTTCGAGTGGCTGCCGATCCAAAAGCACGCGATAAAGGCGTCTTAGTCGTCATGAACGATGAAATTCATGCGGCTAAGTACGTCACCAAAACCCATACCACCAATGTCAGCACCTTCCAGACACCAACCCACGGTCCACTAGGTTTGGTCATGAAAAAGGAAATCCTCTTCTTTAAAACAGCCGAGCCAAGGGTGCGCTTTGATCTCAATACCATCGATGGTTTCGTTCCGATCATTGCTACCTACGCAGGGATGAAAACCGATCTGCTAGACATGCTGGATCTTTCAAAGCTTGATGGCCTCATTATCGAAGCCTTTGGAGCAGGAAACATCCCTAAAGAAACGGCACATAAACTCCAAGAATTCATGGATGCAGGACTTCCAATCGCTTTAGTATCCCGTTGCTTCAATGGAATCGCTGAACCCGTCTACGCATATGAAGGAGGAGGCGTCCAACTCCATCAAGCAGGTGTCTTTTTCATCAAAGAATTAAATGCCCCCAAAGCGCGCATCAAACTCCTCATCGCCCTCAATGCCGGCCTAAAAGGACAAGAACTCAAAGACTATATCGAAGGGTAAAATAAGATACAAAGGGCATAGCGGATACAGTCAAAATAGGGAATACGACGAAGAATCCAAAAGATTCTAGGAGGATTCATCTTTTTGACACAATCCGCAGCCCGTGTTTAGTTAATAAGATACAAAGCCCGTAAAATGCCATCTTAAAGGGAGTGGAGTGGAATCCAAAGAATTTCCACTCCACTCCCTTTTTATACTCTAATCTAAATGTTCTTTCTTTTCTAAATAAAGCGAGAGCAAATGCCAATCGGGGTGTTCGCGCCAATCTGGCGTGGCTACGATCTGACTGGCAACTTTCCTTGCTTCTTCCAGAATGGGATAATCTTCTACCAAATCCGCCACTTGAAATTCTGGGATCCCAGATTGACGGGTTCCAAAGATTTCACCTGAACCTCGCATTTTCAAATCTTCTTCCGCTAGCACAAACCCATTGGTTGTCTCTGTCATGATTTTCATGCGCTGCTTGCCACTATCTGTCTTAGGGTTGGCTACTAGAATAGCATAGGATTGCTTGTTTCCCCGACCAACCCGGCCTCGTAGCTGGTGAAGCTGGCTAAGACCAAACCGATCTGCATCCATAATGACCATAACGGTTGCATTGGGTACGTTGACTCCTACTTCAATAACGGTCGTAGACACCAAGACATCGACTTGGTGCTCTTTAAAGGCCTGCATGATGGCATCTTTTTCTTCACTTTTCATCTTCCCGTGAAGAAGAGAAACGCGTGCTCGCTGACCAAAGAAGGCCTCTAGCTCTTCTTGGAGAGCAAGGGCGTTTTTCAAATCTAGCGCCTCTGACTCCTCAATCAAGGGAGAAATAAAGTAAGCCTGAGAACCTTTGCCAAGTTCTTTCACTAACCAGTCGAGGACCACTTCTAACTGCTCATGCTTGACCCAACGTGTGATGATTTCCTTTCGTCCCGCAGGCATCTGGTCAATGATGGACACATCCATATCCCCAAAGGCTGTAATAGCCAAGGTTCGAGGGATGGGGGTTGCCGTCATCATCAGAACGTCTGGATTTTGTCCTTTTTCTCGAAGAATACGACGCTGGGAAACCCCAAAACGGTGCTGTTCATCAATAATGACCAAGCCTAGATCTTGGTAGTGAACTCCCTCTTGAATCAAAGCATGTGTCCCCACAATCAGTTGAGCCGTTCCTGAGGCGATCTCTTCTAAGACTTCTCGTTTCTCAGCCACCTTTAATCCTCCTGTTAGAAGGGCAATTGGCAAATCTGGAAAAAGATTTTGCAAGCTTTCCTTGTGCTGCTCTGCCAAAATCTCCGTTGGAACCATCAAGGCTGCTTGCTTCCCAGCGCTTAAGGCTGCATACATAGCAAGACCGGCCACGACTGTCTTCCCGCTTCCTACATCCCCTTGAAGCAAGCGGTTCATATGATAAGGAGAAGCCATATCTGTCAAGATTTCATTCAAGCTGTTTTCTTGAGCTTGCGTTAGCTCAAAAGGAAGCTGTTTTTTTCGTTCTGCTAATTTTTCTGGATCCCAGGCCAAGGAAATCCCTTGGCTGGCATCGTGATTTTCTTCTTTTAGCACTTGGAGTTGCAACTGGAAAAAGAGGAGCTCTTCAAATTTTACCCGGCGAAGAGCTTGCTTGTACTCTACTAGATCCTTAGGAAAATGCATAGCTTGCACTGCTTGGGAACGAGACATGAGTTGATAACGATCTCGTAAGATCTGGGGGACATTCTCTTCTAAAAGCTGGTCCAAGCCCTGGTCGAATGCTATTTTGATCAATTTCACCAGGCTGTTTTGGCTGACTCCTTGCGTCACTCGATAGACCGGCTGCAAATCATCTTCCACTTGAGCCAGGAGCTTCATTCCTGTCAAACTGCCTTTGGTCTTGTCCCATTTCCCAAAAATCGCCACTGTCTGCTGAACCTCAATTTTGTCCGCTAGATAGGGTTGGTTGAAAAAATTAACCGCAATGACCTGGTCTCCCTGTTTGATCGAAAAACGCAAGCGATTTCGTTTGTAGCCATAATATTGGACATTGGCTGGTGTTGCTACCACTCCAGAGATGACGGCTTTTTCCCCATCTTCCAACTCTAAAACATTGCGCGTTTTGAAGTCTTCATAACGAAAGGGGAAATACAAGAGTAGATCTTCTAAGGTTTCAATCCCTAACTTTTTAAATTTTTCCGCCGATTTTGGACCGACTCCAGGCAGTACGGATAAGGGTTGGTGTAGATTCATTTCTCCTCCTTTCTTTTATAAAAAAGCAGGTCCATACGGGAAAATCCCACCTGCTTCTTCTTATTCTTCACCTGTATAGTCACGAGGAATCCGATCACTCAAGAGACAGACCACTTCATAATTAATGGTACCACGGTAATCTGCAACCTCTGTTGCCGTGATTTCTTTCTCGCCCTCGCGTCCAATCAGGGTAACCTTGGTCCCCAGAGGAAATTCTTCAGGAAGGCGAACCGTTACCTGGTCCATCGAAACTCGACCAACAATGGGACAATAATCACCCTTAATCAGCACATGGAAATTTTGCATCTCTCGGATCCAGCCATCCGCATAGCCAATAGGAATCGTCCCGATCCATTGGGGTTCTTCTGTCGTATAGGTTGCCCCATAGCCAATATCTTGACCAGCTTCTAACTGTTTCACATGAACTAATTCGCTCACCAAACTCAAAGCTGGCTTGATTTCATAAGGCAAGGCTAGCACAGAACCACTCGGATTCAAACCATACATGACATCTCCCAAGCGCACAGCTGTGAAAATCGTATCCGCATGCCACAAAGAGGTAGCAGAATTACTCGCATGGACAATGGGAGGAAGGGTTTCAAGAGCAGCCAATACTTCTTTGAAAAAGTGGTATTGCGCTTGGAATTTTCGATCATCTGCTTCATCTGCTGTCGCAAAATGAGTAAAGATTCCTTCAATTTCAGCTCCAGCTGCTAAGAGAAGTCGTTCAGCCACTTTGATGTCTTCGATCCTTCGGAATCCGATCCGCCCCATTCCTGAATCCACCTTGATATGGACCTTCAATCCTGAAAGATCTGCTTCTTCTCCAAGCAATTGGTCCAACCAAGCAAGACTGGCCACCGTTAAGCGGATGTCATGCTCTTTGGCTAGATTCACTGTTTCACTTGGCACAACTCCCAAAATCAAAATAGGGTGTTGCAAGCCTTCTTCACGGATTTCGAGGGCTTCATCCATATTGGAAACACAAAAACCATCTACCTGAGGCGCCAATTTTTGGGTTACTGCAACGACCCCATGACCATAGGCGTTGGCCTTGACGACTGCATATTTCAAAGCTTGACTCGGAATACGCTCACTGACTTGTTGCACATTAAAGGCAATGGCATCCAAATCGACTCTTGCAACAGTTGGTCTATGTTTACTTGCTTTCATTTTTTTCCTCCAAAATGACACTGGTCGACACTAGGTCTCCCTTGTGACTGATCGAAATCCATACCTTCCCAGAAAAAGGAGACTTGGAAAAATAGGGGGCTCCGTGGGCATCATTTAAAATTTCTAAATCTTGAAAACCAACCGGTCCAATCCCTGTTCCCATTGCCTTCGAAAAGGCTTCTTTGGCGGACCATCGGCCCGTTAAATATTCCATTTTCCGTTTCCCAGACAATTCCTCAAAGCGCTCTCGCTCAGCCTCGGTTAGGACCTTTTCAGCGAATCGATTATTCTTCTGATAGGCTTTTTCAATCGCAGCGATCGATTCGATATCGATGCCATGTCCTTTGATCATCTTGTTTTATCCTTATTTATTGTTTCAGTATCGTTTTACTGACAAAAGAGAAGGGGCTAAAGAATCACTCCTTCCGCCCCTGCCTTTTACTTATTCATCGTTGCAATTTCTTTGACCAAAGCCTGTGTTTTTTCCCAACCTAGGCAAGGGTCTGTGATGGATTGACCATAAACCACTGGCTCATTTTGACGGCCATCTTCTAGATAGGATTCAATCATGAAACCACAAACTAAAGTTGCCAAATCCTTGTTCCAAGCACGGTTCATCATGGTTTCTCTCACGATGCGTACTTGCTCTTCGAATTGTTTGCCAGAATTGTCATGGTTGGTATCCACCAGAATGAAGGGATGTTGCAAGCCCATTTCGTTATAGCGTTTTGCTGCCGCTAGCAAATCTTCATAATGGTAATTAGGAATATTCTTACCACTTGCATCCAAGCCTCCACGAAGGATCGCATGGGCTAAAGGATTTCCTGATGTTTCCACTGCTTGGGCATTGAACAAAAAGTTTTGGGGATGTTGAGCCGCATAAATCGCATTGAACATAACAGAAAGATTTCCAGAAGTTGGATTCTTCATACCTGTCGGAGCAGAGATCCCACTAGATACAAAGCGGTGCTCCTGATCTTCAACCGAACGCGCTCCAATGGCATGATAGGAAATCAAATCTTCAACATAAGGAAGACTTGCTGGATAAAGCAACTCATCCGCAGTTGTCAAACCAGTTTCTGTAATCACACGATAGTGGAGATGTCGGACTGCCTTCAAACCATCCACAAAGCTTGGTGCTGCATGTGTATCTGGTTGGTGCATCAAGCCTTTATAGCCATCCCCATTGGTCCGAGGTTTAGCCGTATAGACCCGCATCACAATGAAAATCTGATCTTTGACTTGCTCTTGCAAGTCTGCCAAGCGACGGGCATAGTCCATCACAGCTTCTTCATTATCAGAAGAGCAAGGTCCAATCACAAGAAGGATCCGTTGGTCTTCTCCTTTGATAATAGCTTCCAACTCTCGATCACGCGCTTCTTTGCGCTCCAAGGCTGGACCTTCCAAGCGGTAAAGCGAAGTGATCTCTTGCTCATCAATCTTATTACTCTTTGTAATGAATACCATACAGCCTCCTTTTGTTTCTATACCTTCATCTCTCTTCTCATTGAGAAAAAATCAAAATTTACGTCCGTGACAGTTTTTAAATTTCTTACCTGAACCACATGGACACAAATCGTTACGTTTCACTTGTGACAAATCAATGCCTGACGGAATATCTTGTTGCGCTGCAATATTGCGAGTCGCAGTTGTTGAAATACTGTGTTCCGTACGTGGACGTTCTTGCTCGTGAATTTGGGCTTTCATCATGAGACGAGTCACATCAAATTCAATCGATCCGATCATATCGTTAAACATACGGAAACTTTCCGATTGGTATTCTACCACTGGGTTATTTTGCGCATATCCACGGAGTCCAACGGCATTTCGCAATTGATCTAAGGCATCAATATGGTCTGTCCACTTGCTATCTACCACGCGAAGGATCAAGACTTTTTGGAATTCTTGCACAGACTCTTCGTCACGCAATTTCGCTACTTGGCTGGCATAGATTTCTTCTGCACGTGCATACAAGTAATCGATAACTTCCTTGTCAGATTTTCCTTCAATATCGCTTTCAGAAATGGTATCTTCAGGAACCAAATTGTATTTGGCAAAGTTCAGAATCGCTTCAACGCGTTCTTCCTTGCTTGAGTGGCTGGCCCCTTCAACAATCCGTTTGATGGTCCGTTTGATCATGGCCTTGATTTCAGGCGCCAAGTCACGGTTAGCTGTGATGACATCATAGCGTTCAGCGTAGATAATTTCCCGTTGTTCCCGCATCACGTCATCGTATTGAAGGACTTGTTTACGGGTATCGTAGTTGTTTCCTTCAACCCGTTTTTGAGCACCCTCTACCTGACGGGTGAACATGTTTGAACGAATCACCGATTCTTCTTCGCTCAACTTGAAACGATCAAGCACTGCTTTGATCCGTTCAGAACCGAAACGACGCATCAATTCATCTTCAAGAGACAAGTAGAATTGAGATTCACCTGGATCCCCTTGACGTCCTGAACGTCCACGAAGCTGGTTATCGATCCGACGGCTTTCGTGACGTTCTGTCCCGATGACACAAAGACCACCGAGTTCGCGAACCCCTTCACCAAGCTTGATATCGGTACCACGCCCGGCCATGTTGGTCGCAATGGTAACAGCACCACGTTGACCAGCGTTCATGATGATTTGCGCTTCTTTGTAGTGGTTTTTCGCATTCAAAACTTCGTGAGGGACACCTGCTTGAACCAACAATTGAGAAAGGTAATCACTGGTTTCAACGGCAACGGTACCTACTAGGACTGGTTGACCTTTTTCATGACGAGATTTCACATCTTCCACAACAGCCTTGAATTTTGATTTCAAGCTTGGGTAGAGAAGGTCTGGATGGTCAATACGGGCAATCGGACGGTTGGTTGGAATTGGAATCACGCGAATGTTATAAATTTCACGGAATTCTTCTTCTTCAGTTTTCCCTGTCCCTGTCATCCCTGATAACTTCTTGTACATACGGAAGAGGTTTTGGTAAGTAATGGATGCAGATGTTTTGGTTTCTTCTTGAACTGGAACACCTTCTTTGGCTTCGATCGCTTGGTGAAGACCATCAGAATAACGGCGACCTTCCATGGTCCGACCAGTAAATTGGTCGACGATCAAGATTTCTTGATCTTCGCTAACCACATAGTCGATATCCAAGATCATGATGTAGTTGGCGCGAAGGGCGTTGTCGATAAAGTGAGTCAAAGCTACGTTTTCAATATCATACAAGTTTTCAAGATTAAAGTAGCTTTCCGCCTTATCGATTCCTGAATCAGACAAACCGATGGTTTTAGATGGGACATCGATAATGTAATCATCCTCTGTCAAGGTCTTCACATAAGCATCTGCCATGTGATAGAGCTGGCTCGTATCAGAAGCTGTCTGACCAGAAACGATCAACGGTGTACGAGCTTCGTCAATCAAGATCGAGTCTACCTCATCAACCAAGGCATAGTTCAATGGACGTTGAACCATGTTTTCTGCACGAACAACCATGTTGTCACGCAAGTAGTCAAACCCGATCTCTGAGTTGGTTGAGTAAGTGATATCACAGAGGTAAGCTTCTTTTTTCTCAGCTGGAGATTTCGCTGCAAGGTTGATCCCTACTGAAAGGCCTAGCCATGAGTAAAGTTCTCCCATCTCTGTTGCATCCCGCTCTGTCAAGTATTCATTGACAGTAACAACGTGCACCCCTTTGCCAGACAAGGCATTCAAGTATACCGGCATGGTTGCTGTCAGGGTTTTTCCTTCCCCTGTACGCATCTCTGGAACGTCACCATGATGAAGGACGATTCCCCCCATGACCTGAACCTTGTATGGGAACAAACCAAGGACCCGTTTTGCCCCTTCACGAACAACTGCAAAAGCCTCGTACAAGAGATCATCTAAAGACTCACCATCTTGGTAGCGTTGCTTAAACTCAACTGTTTTCGCTTTTAATTCATCATCTGTCAAAGCTGCCATTTGCTCTTCATAAGAAAAGACCTTGTCAGCCATTTTTTCAAGGCGTTTGATTTCGCCTCGATCATTTTCAATAATTGTTTTTAATAAATTTGCCATTTTTTTCCTTACTTTGAAACTTCCAAAATCTAAAATGTTCTTTTAATTTTAGCATTTTTCTAACATTTTTTCAAGATTAAGACTATGTCTTACAGGACTTTTGAATGGATACTATTCCTCTCAGATCATTCAAAAAATGCCTGCCAAAGCAGACATCTTAGATTGAAGACAAAGGCATCTTAGAAACCTTCCTTAAGTGAGTACGGACGTCAGCGAACTTCTATGAAGTTCCATGATTTAGTTTTGGACCTAAGGTTCCAAAACTCCCGAGTGCTAGAAACAACCTTGTTTCTAGCACTTTTCTCACGGCGGAAAGTTTCAGCAGATGCTTGAATAATTCTAATGAATATAATGAGTTTACTTTTGTAGAATTTATTACCTTTTTATTAAAGAACAGTTTGTCTACTCTCTCACATCTTTTCTTTATGCGATGGTTATTCAGACAAATGGTAAGAATAGCTTGCCACAACCACTTCTTCATGCCAACGAAGAGCGTACTTCAATTTCAAACTCATTTGGTTGTGGAGAATATTTTGCCAATGTTTTTTAGGGATGAATTGAGGAACTAAGACTGTGACGGTGTTCCCTTTTTCCTTGGCCTCCTCAGCTACTTTTGAGACAAATTCAACTGTTGGTTGGATAATATCCCGGTAACTCGTCATGACATTTTCAAAGCGAATATGAGGGAAATAATGCTTAAATTCTTCTGCTACCTCAGCATCTTTGACCTTGGTTTCTTCCGTTGAGACGTGCATTGCCACAACATCGTTTCCTAGGCTATTTGCATAACTCATAGCTCCTACACTTACCTGAGTGACATTCCCAACAAGGACAATCACGGTATTGCCCGCATAACTTGTCTTTTCAATCTTACCTCCCAAGCGCAATTGGGCCGCAACTTTATCATAGTGATTACGGATACTTAAGAACATCCAAAGTAAGAGACCAATAATAGGGAAGAAGGGCCAGATCTCACGCAAACGGAATAATAAGAGGATCAAGACAATCCCATAACAGATGGCTGCCCCCAGGATATTGGCAAGCGAATACTTAAGAAATCCTTTTTGATATTGGCGTTTCCAGTGGATCACCATCCCCGTTTGAGAAAGGGCAAAAGGAATGAAGACCCCAATGGTATAAAGCGGAATCAAGCTTTCTGTTTGCCCATCAAAGATCAAGAGCAAGACGATGGCACCAATCGCCAAGGTTAAAATCCCATTGGAATATCCCAGACGATCCCCTTTTTCCATATACATGTGTGGCATGTATTTATTTTTAGCCATGTTAAAGGCCAACATTGGAAAGGCGGAGAAACCGGTATTCGCCGCAACTGCCAAGATCAAGGCTGTTGATAATTGGAAGACGTAAAAGAAGGCTTTTCCGACTGGGGAATTCCCTAAGATAGCTTGGGCCATTTGGGCTAGAGTTGTTACCCCTTTTGCTGGAACGACACCGACCCAGTAATTAAGGAAGGTAATCCCTGCAAACATGATCCCCAAAATCAAAGCCATAATGGTCAAGGTAGAGGCTGCATTCTTTGCTTTGGGTTTCTTAAAGAAAGGAACCGAATTGGAGATGGCTTCAACCCCTGTTAGGGAAGCTGATCCACTCGTAAAGGCCCTCAATAAGAGAATGACACTAACCCCTGAAATGGTTTGACCCACATGAGCAGTTGCGTTATAGGCCAAATGGCCCGTCAAAATTTGGATCACACCATAGCCGATCAAGGCAATGGTACTGACAATGAACAGGTAGACTGGAATCATCAAGGAAGTAGCTGATTCACGCAACCCCCGTAAGTTCATCAGCATCAAAATCAAGACCAACAAAATGGAAATGTGTAGATTATAAGGATGAAGAGATGGAATCGCTGACGTGATGGCATCTGCACCGGAAGAAACAGATACCGCTACTGTCAGCATGTAGTCGACCAAGAGACTGCCACCAGCGATCAATCCAGCTTTGGGAGACAAATTCTCCGTAGTCACCATGTAGGCCCCTCCCCCTTGAGGGTAGGCATGAATGACCTGACGATAAGAAATCGTTAAACTAGCTAGAAGAACCAGGACCACAATCCCAATCGGAATGGACCACCAAATGGCTCCCGCTGAAACGGTCATCAAGACCAGGATAACTTGCTCTGGACCATAGGCAATAGAAGAAAGCGCGTCACTAGAGAGCATGGCCAAGGCCTGCATTTTCCCAAGCAATCCGCCTTCACCTTCTGCACCAGATTTCAACGGACGGCCAATAAACCATTTTTTCAATGTTGAAAACATAAAAAACTCCTTGAAAAAAGATCATGAGGCCAGGAATTCCCTGCCTCTTTTCATAAAACAGGGGTTATTCTACTCCTTTTTTTCAAGACTGTCAACTAAAATTGTGAAATTTTCATAAAGCTTTCATTGTGTTCATTCATTCAAGCTCTCTTAGATCGGTCCGCCTCTTTTCAAATTGATCCAGCAAAAAACGAGGCTGGGACAAAAATCCTAGCCTCTCAATTATTTTTGGATTGTCGAGCAAGACACAGTGGTTGAGTGGGCTCTACTACGCTGATTTCATCAGCTTTTACAGCCCTACTCAACTGTGCGGAGGTGGGACGACGAAATCGAATTCTAACGAATTACCGATTTCTGTCCCACTCTCACTTTTTTATTTTGCTTGATTTTCGACATAAAAGGCAATAACATCCGAAGTGTACTGGGCTGTGCCAGCTCCAAACTTGTCGATGTTTTCCTTGAATTCTGGATTATAGACATAGCCTTTGCCGATATGGCCAAAAACCTCTATAGAGCAGTCAAATCCATACGTTCGAATCGCGTCTAAAAGTTTAGCGGCTTGATCTTGGTTTTCATTTGCTGATACGGGTAGTCCATCTTTGAGATTTTGAGCCAAAGCTTGAAAAACTTGGTTGAAGACTTCCGTAGCCTCATCTTCACGCCCCTTTTGGCGCTCGAGAGCCTGGTCCATGACTTCTTGACCATATTTCTCTACTGCTTCTTGGTGGTATTTTTGATTGTCTTGATAGCTAAATCCAGTGAATTTTTCCTCAATGGTCATTTTTCTTTCTCCTTTTTGTTCTTGAATGGTTTTTTGCAAGGTGGCAATCAAGGTATCCAGATGTTGCCTTTCTCGAATTAGATAGTCCAACTGCCTGGTCAAATGGGGCAATAAATCTGTCTGTTCTTCCTTTAACAGCTCTGCTATTTTTTCTAAAGAAAAGCCTAGATATTTATAATACAGAATGACCTGAAGTCGTTCCAAATCCTCTTGACTATAGATTCGATAGCCGTTTTCCGACTTTAACGGAACCAAGAGCCCTATCTTATCGTAGTGATGCAGGGTCTTGACAGAGACACCTGACAGCTCTGCAGCTTCTTTGATATGGTACATGATTTCCTCCTTACAAGGAAAGTATAATCCCTCCTCTTAGGTCAGAGTCAAGGCTTAACATAAAAAAAGTTTTCAGATAAAAAGGCTTGAGTTATTCCACAGCTTTTAACTCAAACCCTTTCTTTTTATGGATGACTTACGATCAATTCTAAACCTTGCCCTTCCAAAGTCCAAGATTCAACATCGCTCGGTAAGATAAAGTGGCTTCCTTTTTGAATAGGATAATCCTTTCCATCTACAGTCAATATCCCTTCTCCGGCTAAGACGCTCAATAAGCTGTAATCAGCGGTCTTTTCAAAATCAGCTTTTCCAGTCAGTTCCCACTTATAAACAGTGAAGAAATCACTTGCAACCAAGGTGGTCATTCGAAGATCATCGACAACAACTGTATCTGGATGACTATTTGCCGGCTCACCGATGTTTAGCACATCAATCGATTTTTCCAAGTGAAGTTCCCGCAAGTTTCCTTGGTCATCCTTGCGATCAAAATCATAAACCCGGTAGGTGGTGTCACTCGACTGTTGGGTTTCAAGAATCAAAATTCCAGAACCAATGGCGTGCATGGTCCCACTTGGCACATAGAAGAAATCTCCAGCCTTGACAGGAACTTTGGTCAGCAAGGCATCCCAGTTTTTATCTTCGATTTGCTGGCGGAGTTCTTCTTTTGACTTGGCATTGTGTCCATAGATAATCTCAGATCCTTCATCAGCCGCAATCACATACCAACACTCAGTTTTTCCAAGTTCTCCTTCATGCTCCATTGCATAGGTATCATCTGGGTGCACCTGTACACTGAGCCAATCGTTGGCATCTAAAATCTTTGTTAATAAAGGAAAGACAGGCTCTTTACGATTACCGAATAATTCTCGGTGCTCTTGATAGAGCTGATCCAATCCCATTCCTTCGAATGGACCATTGGCTACTTTAGAAACTCCATGTGGATGGGCTGAAATCGCCCAAAATTCACCGACATGGTCGCTCGGAATTTCGTAACCAAATTCTTCCCTCAGACGAGTTCCTCCCCAAATTTTTTCCTGCATGACTGAATGTAAAAATAATGGTTGTACCATAATATCCTCCTCGCATTTCATGTTTCTATTATACAAAAAAAAGAAAGCTTTTGAAAGCCCTTTCTATTGTTTTCCTCTCTCGCCAGAAACTTTATTTTTGTGTATAATGAAAGGGATGATACTAAAAGAAAACATTATCCAACTGGCGCATTCCATTGGGATTTCAAAAATTGGATTTACAACTGCTGATGACTTCGCTTATTTGGAAAAATCGCTCCGCTTGGCCGTTGAGGAAGGACGGAACTCTGGATTCGAGCATAAGAATATTGAAGAGCGCATCCAACCCAAATTAAGTCTCTCCTCCGCCAAGACCATCATCTCAATCGCTGTCGCCTACCCCCACAAACTCAAGCAACAACCTCAAAAAACAGCCTATAAAAGAGGAAAATTCACTCCCAACAGCTGGGGATTAGACTACCATTATGTCCTTCAAGACAAGCTCAACCGTTTAGCTGCTGGGATTGAAGAAATGACGCAAGATTTTGAATATAAGGGCATGGTCGATACTGGAGCACTGGTTGATACGGCTGTCGCCCAACGAGCAGGGATTGGCTTTATCGGAAAAAATGGCTTGGTCATTTCAAAAGAATACGGTTCTTACATGTTTCTGGGGGAATTGATTACCAATCTCGAAATTGAACCAGATCAGCCTGTCGACTATGGTTGTGGAGACTGTCGACGTTGTTTAGATGCATGCCCAACCTCCTGTTTAATCGGAGATGGCTCTATGAATGCCAAACGCTGTTTGTCCTTCCAAACTCAGGACAAGGGCATGATGGACCTAGAATTTCGCAAGAAAATTAAAACGGTCATCTATGGATGTGACATCTGTCAGATTAGCTGCCCTTATAACAAAGGGCTAGATAATCCCTTAGCAACAGAAATCGATCCAGATCTGGCTCATCCAGAATTGCTTCCCTTTATAGAACTGTCCAACGGACAATTTAAGGAAAAATTCGGGCATGTTGCTGGAAGCTGGCGAGGTAAGAATATCCTCCAACGCAATGCCATTATCGCACTGGCCAATGCCAATGACCGCTCATCCATCCCTAAACTCCTGAACATCATCGAGACCTCGCAAAATCAGATCCATATCGCAACGGCTATCTGGTCTTTAGGGCAACTGCTACGTGAAGTCACGCCGGACCTTGTTGAGCTCTTACGGAATATCAAACATCCGACCGATGCTATCATAGAAGAACGAACAGCTTTCTTTGAAAAATTCGGCATTCAAGCAGATTCACAGCTACAATGAAAAAACACTAAGATTGTAACCTTAGTGTTTTTTTAGTTCCTTCAAAAAATACCAACTTCCCATTTCTACTTGGTTAAAGCTAATCTCACTGGAATAGACTTCCTTGTAGCCATTTTTTGTATAAAAATAGACATTTCCTTTGGTATTGGTATAAAAGGCTAGTTTTTTTCCTTGGATCTCTTCCAAGAAAGGCTCAATTCCTTCTGTCATAAAGCGACTGCCATAGCCCTGCCGTTGGTGTTTAGGGGCGACTGCGAGAAGCATCAAATACCAATCAAAGTCTACATTTTGCTCCAATTCCTTATCCGTGTCCTCCATAAATTTAAAGTAGGCCAACATATTTTTCAAGGAAATAAACTTGAGCAAACCGAATCCCCCATTTAAGAGATAGGCCCGAAAAGGAATCGGTCCCTTTTGCAACAAGGCAACTGCATAAATTTCATCATTTTGTTCTGCCACAAGGCACATATGGTGCTTAAGAAAAACCTTTACCAGGATGCGCATCATTGCCTCAACAAAGGCAGGATATTGCTTGGGATCCCGAACCAAATCCTTGATGACTTTTAAAAATAGATAGTCCTCAAAGGCTGTACTGGCTACTCGAACCACCTGATCCAGATCTGCTTTTTCTGCTTTTCTGTACTTCATCGCCTCTCCTCTTCTATGTTATCTTACTAGTATACAATACCAGTCGCCATTATACAAAGGTCATTTTTTAGCAATTTGTTCATTTAAACCAGCCAAAAAAGTCCTCCCCAGGCGAGTCCCAGTCCCCAAGCGACGAGGACATCCTTGGGATAATGAACCCCTCCAAGAACTCGGACAAGGGCTAATAGAAGAGATAGAAGCATGGAGCACATTCCTAGCGGAAGAGACAACTGACAGACACACATGGAGATAATGGTCGCCGAAAAAACATGTCGGCTAGGAAAGGAATGACCGGATGAATTTTTTTCTAATAAGGGTTGAATGTCCCATTTCTCATAAGGTCTCGGAACATTGACCCAATGACGAAAGAGGCTAAATAAGACAAAACCCGACGCAGGAATCCAGATGAAAGACCAGATTCCTCCCATTGAAGTTTTCTTTAAAAACAGCCAACAAAAGACCAGGACGTAGATGCCTGGCATGGCAAACGTCAAAATTCGATTCATCCTTTGAAGGACCTGTACAAGATATGGTTCTCTCGAAAAGGGCAGGGTTAGCCAACGATAAAATTTCGGATAATCTCGAAGGTTCGTTTTCATATTGGTCCCCCTGTCTTTTATCATTTTTTCGTACTACTAGTATACGCGATCCTTAGAAAACCTGTCAAGCAAGGCTTCTTTTTTCTTATTTCTAGCTTTTTTCTCACTATCAGGCATCTGAAGTCAATCTTATTCTCAACAAGATTCGTCTTTTCCATTCCTTCTTCCAGCATAAAAATAGGATAGAAGCACTCAGAATTGCCTTCTATCCTATTTTTCACTTTACATTTCACGCCCTTTGTATCTTGTTGTTACGCCACTTCTTCTGTGAATTGGCTATTATAGAGATCAGCATAGAAACCATTTTGGCTCATGAGTTCTTGGTGGTTACCCTGCTCGATAATATTTCCATCTTTCATCACAAGAATCAGATCCGCATTGCGGATAGTGGACAAGCGATGGGCAATAACAAAGGAGGTTCGGCCTTCCATGAGTTTGTCCATGGCTTTTTGAATCAACTCTTCTGTACGGGTATCGACAGATGAGGTTGCTTCATCCAAGATAAGAAGCGGGGCGTCCTTCAAGAGGGCACGCGCAATGGTCAAGAGTTGCTTTTGACCAACGGACAAGGTCACTGAATCATCTAATACAGTATCATAGCCATTCGGCAAGGTCCGAATAAAGTGATGGACCCCAACCGCTCGGGTTGCCGCTTCGACTGCTTCATCTGAAATATCGGTTTGATTGAAGACAAGATTTTCCCGAATGGTCCCTTCAAAGAGCCAGGTATCTTGTAAGACCATCGAAAAGGCATCATGAACTTCTTCGCGGCTTATGGACTTAGTATCCACACCATCGATGGCAATTTTACCAGCTTGAATGTCATAAAAGCGCATCAAGAGATTGACCATAGTGGTCTTACCAGCACCTGTCGGACCAACAATAGCCACTTTTTGCCCCGGTTTGGCTTCAGCAGTAAAGTCATGGATAATAGTCTTATCTGGTGAATAACCAAAGCGCACATGCTCAAAGGTGACATGACCTTTTGGCGCTTCCAATTGGCGTGTTTTTTGGGATTCATCTTCCATTTCTTCTTCGTCTAAGAATTCAAAGACACGCCCCATAGCAGCACTGGCTGATTGCAATTGGGTAATTCCTTGCGCCATTTGACCAATTGGTTGGGTAAAGATGCGGACATAGGTCATAAAGGCCACAATGGTCCCGATGGTAATATCCCCATTAATGGTGAGGACAGCCCCAACGATACAGACCATGACATATCCGAAATTCCCTACAAACTGCATCAAGGGCATCATGATACCAGAGAAGAATTGGGATTTCCACATGCTATGGTACAAATCTTGGTTGATAGCATCAAAATGATCTTTGGCCTGATGACGGCCATTATAGGAAATGACCACATTGTGTCCACTATAGATTTCTTCAACATAACCTGAAACTTTGGCAAGGTTGTCCTGTTGTTGCTTAAAGAGAGGCTGGCTCTTGACCATAATGATGCTGGAAAGAGCAAAACCTGCAAAGACGGACACAATCGCTGTCACCGCCAAGTGCCAGTCCGTCTTAAACATCATAAAGATGGAGCCAATCAATAAGACAATAGAAGAGACCATTTGAACCAAGCTTTGGTTAAAGGATTGGGTCATCAAATCCACGTCATTGGTCACACGAGACAAGGTATCTCCTTGTTCATGGCTATCAAAATATTGGAGGGGCACGCGATTGATCTTCTCAGCAATGGCATTGCGCAAGCGTTCTGCAAAGCGCTGAATCATGGTTGAGATAATGAAACTACTGCTGTAGGACACCAGTGCTCCAACTCCATAAAGGATGGCTAAGGTCAGGGCAATCGAAGTGATCTTATCAATATCAATGGCGCCTCCCATCCCTTTTGTAATGGTATCTGTAATTTCTTTTAACTTATCCGGTCCAATAACCGTGATTACACTCGATACGACCGAAAAGAGGATAGCAATTCCAAAAAATAGGTGGAAGCCCTTCAAATAGGGAGAAAGTTGTCTCCAAAGGGACGATTCTTGTTTTGTTTTATGCATGTTCCAACTCCTCCTTAGACAATTGTGAATAGGCAATTTCTTGATAGACTTCATTGGTCGCAAGCAATTCCTTGTGGGTCCCTTGACCGACGACCTTGCCTTGATCCAAGACCAAGATCAAATCTGCATCCATAATGGTCGAAATCCGTTGGGCAACGATCAATTTGGTCGTATCTGCCAGCTCTTCTTTCAGTGCTTGTCGCAAGATACGATCCGTTTTATAATCCAGGGCCGAGAAGGAATCATCAAAGATGAGGATCTCAGGCTTGCGTGCAAGGGCACGCGCAATGGCCAAGCGTTGACGTTGACCTCCAGAGAAGTTGCTTCCTCCTTGCGCTACCTCTGTATCCAAGCCCTTCTCTTTTGTGGCAACAAACTCTTTGGCTTGGGCCAATTCAAGAGCTTTCCAAATAGCTTCATCCTCTAATTTTCCTTGACTACTTTCTCCAAATTCCATATTGGAGCGAATAGTGCCACTGAAGAGCACTGCTTTTTGGGGAATGTAGCCGACTTTATTGTTCAATTCTTGGTGGCTATAGCCCTTGACATTGACGCCATCCACTAAGATCTTTCCTTCTGTCGCATCGTAAAAACGTGGGATTAAATTGACCAAAGTGGATTTACCAGAACCAGTTGATCCGATGAAGGCAACAGTTTGTCCTTTCTGAGCTGAGAAGGTCACGTGTTCAATCACAGCACGAGAAGTCCGTCCATAGCGAAAGGAAACATCTTGAAATTCAACGGTACCCTCTTGGCCTGTTGTTTCTTTTGACTCACTTGGGAAGGCTACAGACGGTTCAAGAGCCAAGACCTGATTAATCCGTTTTGCGGATACTAGGGCACGAGGAAGAATAATCAAGATGGCCACCATCATCATAAAGCCAATGACAACCTGCATAGCGTAAGAAGAGAAGGTGATCATATCGGAGAAGACCTTGGTCCGATCCGCTAATGCAGGACTGGTGAGGATCTTTGTAGGATCTTTTGGCATGGCGATATCATTGATCAAGTGCGCCCCAATCCAGTAGATAGCAAGGGTCAAGCCACTTGATACCACTGTCATGACAGGGTTCATCAAAGACATCAAGCGGTAAACAAAGAGATTTAGACGAGTTAAGCCCTTGTTTTCAGCCTGGAATTTTTCATTTTGATAAGCTTCCGCATTGTAAGCACGAACGACCCGCACCCCTGTCAAACTCTCCCGTGTCGTCGCATTCAAGTCATCGGTCAAGCCCTGAACCTTTTGCTGGCGTGGGAAGGCGATGAGAACCAGAACAGAAAGCAGAATCAAGACCATTAAGACTGCTATCCCAACAGACGTTGTCCAGGCATCGCTCTTGCCCCAAATTTTGGTCAGGGCCCAGATCGCCATAATAGGACCACGCGTCACGACTTGCATCCCCATGACAATCATGATTTGCAATTGAGTCAAATCATTGGTCGTCCGTGTCAGAAGAGACGGAACGGAGAATTTCTTGATCTCTGCATCAGAGTAGTCCATCACTTGGTGGAAAATCTCTCCTCGAAGCCGCGTCGTAAAGCTGGCAGCGACTCTTGAAGCCAAAAAGCCTACAAAAACTGCCATCAAAAAACTGCCAAAAGAGAAGAGCAACATCTTGCTTCCCGGATCCATAATATCAGAAACCTTGGTCCCATCCTTGGCTAAGAGGGTCGTGATATCAGATAAGTATTCAGGAGTCTTTAAATCCATCCAAACAGCCAGACAGATAAAGACCGTACTAAGGGCAATCATGCCCCATTCTTTGGCGGTTAACCGCCGAAACATATTGATCATTCCTCGCTCCTTTTTTTCATATTCTCATAAAATTGATGCATGACTTTGAAAAAGATGGCCAATTCTTCTTCTGATACGCCAGCCATCATCTTCTGGTCCACTTCCTCAAAGAATTGTTTCATGTCATTCAACTTGTTTTTCACACTGTCTGTTAGGTAGACATACTTGGCCCGTTTATCGGTCGGACTAGGCTCTAAATAAATAAAGCCATTTTTCTCCATCCGCTTGATCAGGTTACTCGTCACGGATTTTGCGATATGAAGTTCCTGCTCAACATCCCGAATCAAGGTCACTTTTCCCTCCTTTTCACGATGAGATAAGAAGCTCAATACCTGACCTTGGGGTCCTGCACTAAATTCAAGCCCCTGCTTCTTGGCCTCTCTTTCTACCATGAGGTGAATGAGATGGCCGATCTTTTTAAATTCTTGTAACGGTTTGTCCATCATTCCTCCAAATAGTTCTCTTAAGAACTTTAAAGTTACTATGAGAACTATTTTAACACGAAAAAGATCCTTGTCAAGAAAAAAGTTTCCATAAGAACTAAAAAAATGGAGCCGAATCGACTCCATCCTTCATCTTTAGATAATAATGCCTTCTAGATGATCCATTTCATGCTGACAGATCTGGGCTGGAAAGCCTGACAAATGAATTGTTTTTGCTTTCCAATTCACATCTCGATAGGCCACTGAAATCTCCTCATAACGAGTGGTCGGCCGACTCCCTACCAAGGACAAGCATCCTTCTTCTGTCTGGTAAGGCTTTTTCTTTTCAAGGAGAACCGGATTAAACAGGACCAGATTTTCATTGCCCATTCGGATGATAATCGCCCGCTTTTTCACCCCGATCATATTAGCCGCTAAACCGACACACTCAAGGAGATGAGCATTTAAGGTGTCCTGCAAATCCAAAGCCAAGGTGCGATCCTCAGGTGTCGCTTCTTCTGACTTTTGACCCAAGAATAAGACATCTTTTACAATATTCTTTTTCATTCCTTCCTCACTTCTTGATAGATAGACGAAAGAAGAGAGTGGGACAGAAATCGGTAATTCGTTAGAATTCGATTTCGTCGTCCCACCTCCGCACAGTTGAGTAGGGCTGTAAAAG
>OBIA01000640.1_pt1 | contig 21986 bp, 18 predicted proteins | sample 1519911 | NCBI WGS metagenome assembly OBIA01 (sample SAMN04209236, study PRJEB22552) | human gut metagenome | biome: gut; material: feces | host: Homo sapiens | place: USA: Oklahoma | reverse complement strand
TCCCCGGCCTGACTGTCACCGACAAGGACGGCCAGCGCATCTCCTACACCAGCACCCAGAGCGGCAATACCCTCACCGTCTGCGTCGGACGGTTCACAGCCTCCTTCCGCATCTCGCTGGCCGCGCTGCGTCAGCTGCGGGCTGAGGGCATCGAGACCATCGCCTTCCAGACCATCCTCTGCTCCACCACCCTCTCGGTGGACGAGCTTCTGGCTATGGGCAGTGAGGACGCCGAGGCTGTCCTGACCCACCGGTTCACCGATTCCAGCCTCACCGTGGGCTGAAGCACCACTCTCCCCTTCCCACAGGCATAGAAAGGCCCCGCTGCCCTGCACATTTCATGCAGAGCGGCGGGGCCTTTTCCTGTTTTACTGCACCCCGGCAGAAACCGGGACTCGTTTTTCCTGCTTTTCGGGCTTTCTGCGCTGCTCTGCGGCGGCAGCGCGGGAGCGGTCGTAGCAGTAGCGGATGATGGCCTGACGGCGGACGATGCCGATGAACATTCCCCGGTCATCCACGACGGGGACGAAGTTCTGGTTCATGGCCGCCTCGATGAGCTGGTCCATGCTCGTGGTGACCGTGACGGCCTTGTAGTCCCGCTTGTGGGCAAAATCCCGGATGGGGATGTCCTCTGCCGCCTCAAGGTCGAGGCCGTGGAACTTTTTCAGCCCCCAGAGGATGTCCCCTTCCGTCAGAGTTCCCACATACTCTCCCTTGCGGTTGAGCACCGGGATGGATGCGTAGCGGTTGTTCTCCCATTTTTCCAGCGTCTGGCGGAGGGTGAAGTCATCGTACACATACATCAGATCCTGCTTGGGGGAAAGGAAAAACAGAATATTCATGAAAACAACTCCTATTGTGAACTTTTCCGCCGCCGGGCCGCAGCTCCTGTGCAGCCGCAGCAAATTCCTGTCTTCAGCACCTTGGCAGCCGAATGCCCCGGCATCCTGTGCCGGATACAGTCTTACTCTTGCCACCTTAGATTTTAGCACTTTTTCATAGTAAGATAAAGACGTCTGCGTCATCTTTTATATTTTATTCACAATCACCTTTTGTTTTGTCGGATAAATATTCACGAAATGGATGCACTGCGAAGGATTTTGTGCTATACTAACAACAGGAACGCGGCCCTTTGCGGCTCTGTCTGTCTTTCAGTATACCGGCATTGCGGTGTCGAAACAGACCGAGACGGGTAAGCCGTGCCTGACTTTTTTCTTTCTGTCAGCAATTATGTGCTGTACAGCTTCCTCATAAAGTTGTATAATAAAAGTGGTACGCCGCCTTTTCAGGCCCGCGCACCGCCCCGCCGCCGTGCGGACGGGGTATCATAATGAATAAAAGGAGCAGAGCGACTATGATCACTTCCCGTTTTCCGCTGGGAGATGTCAGCTTCTCAGCCGAGTATTTTTCCACGCTCGTGGGCGAAGCAACCAAACAATGCTACGGCGTGGCCGCAATGGCCCCCCGTGATCTGACCGACCGTGTCCGCAGCGCCGTGCGCGGCGTGGACGATTCGGCCAAGGGCGTCCGTGTCACACAGGAAGAGGGCCGTCTCGTGATCGAGCTGCACATTGCCGTCAGCTACGGGCTGAACATCTCCACCGCCGCGCGTTCCATCTCGCACCGCGTGAAGGACGAGGTGGAGCAGGCCACCGGCCTGAAAGTCGCCCGCGTGGTCGTATCGGTCGATGACGTGGTTGCCTGATGAGACAAAGCCCGCCCGGGGGTACCGGGAAGATATAAGGAGTAAAAAGCAATGATTTCTGGTAAGATCCTGCGCGACGCCATTATTTCCGGCGCAAACAACATCAACAACCAGCGCTCCCGCGTGGACGAGCTGAACGTGTTCCCCGTCCCCGACGGCGATACCGGCACCAACATGGGCATGACCGTCGGCGCAGCCGTCCGTGAGCTGCAGGCCATGGACGACAGCTGCACCGTGGGCGAGGCCGCAAAGACCGCCGCCTCCGCCATGCTGCGCGGCGCCCGCGGCAACTCCGGCGTCATCACCAGCCTGCTGTTCCGCGGCTTCTCCAAGGCTCTGGAGGGCAAAAAGGAGGCTGACGCCGCCGACATCGTGGCTGCGCTGCAGAAGGGTGTCGAGGGCGCTTACAAGGCTGTCATGAAGCCCACCGAAGGCACCATCCTGACCGTCGCCCGCGTCGCTTCCGAGGAAGCTGCTGCCTGCGGCAAAGAGGATGTGGCCGAGCTGTGGGACGTGGTGCTGGCCGCCGGTCAGAAGGCTCTGGAGGACACCCCCAACCTGCTGCCCGTCCTGAAGAAGGCTGGCGTCGTGGACGCCGGCGGCCAGGGCATCATGATCATCTTCGAGGGCATGGGCAAGGTCTTCCACGGTGAGGACATCGTAGCCGGCGGCGAGGCTGTCCCCAACAAGGCCAAGCTCTCCACCGAGAACGCCGGCAAGGGCGTCTTCACCGACGACCTGATGAAGGTCGAGGACATCAAGAACGGCTACTGCACCCAGTTCCTCATCAACAAGAACGAGGGCGCAAGCGCCGCAAAGATGCGCGCCTTCGCCGAGTCCAACGGCGACAGCGTCGTCTGCATCGAGGACGATGACGTCATCAACCTCCATGTCCACACCGCCGACCCCGGCAAGATCCTGAGCGAGGCCATCAAGTACGGCTACCTCACCAACTTCAAGATCGAGAATATGCACGAGCAGTTCCTGGCCCGCCAGAAGCAGGGCAAGAGCCTCGAGAAGCAGGCTTCCGCCGAGAAGAAGCCCGACCCCGCCAGCGAGTTCATCTACGCTGCCGTTGACCCCAGCCGCGACTATGGCTTCGTTGCTGTCGCCGCCGGTGAGGGCCTGAAGTCTGTCTTCACCGACCTGGCCGCTGACGCTGTCGTCTCCGGCGGTCAGACCATGAACCCCGCCACCGAGGACATCCTTGCCGCCATCCAGAGCGTCCCGGCCAAGACCGTCTTTGTCCTGCCCAACAACAAGAACATCATCATGGCTGCTGAGCAGGCCCAGAAGCTGGCTGACCGTCAGGTGGTCGTTCTGCCCACCCGCACCGTCCCCATGGGCATCACCGCTCTGCTGAACTTCGACCCCTCTGCTACCGTGGAGGCCAACACCATCAACATGATGTCTGCCGCCGATAAGGTCTCCACCGGCCTCATCACCTACGCCGCCCGCGACAGCGAGTACGACGGCAAGCGGATCCGGAAGGGCGAGATCATGGCCCTGGAGAACGGCAAGATCGTCTCCACTTCCAACGACATCACCAAGGCCACCTATCGTCTGGCCCGGGGTATGTGCAAGAAGGATTCCAGCTTCGTCACCATCATCTCCGGCTGCGACGTCTCCGACGAGGATGCCGAGAAGGTGACCGAGATCGTCAAGGCAAAATGCCCCAACCACGTTGAGGTCAGCCACATCCGGGGCGGTCAGCCGGTCTACTACTATATGATCAGCGTGGAGTAAGCTGCTCCCCTGCTCAGAAACTCAATCGTATAACAAAACGGCCTCTGCTTCCGGTCACCCGGCGGCAGAGGTCGTTTTTATGCGCAGACCCCCCGGCACCATGCGGAAGTGCCGGGGGGTCTGCTTATGCAATAAGGAGGAAAGCGGAGCTTTGCGGTAAACTCCGCTTGCTGGGGAAACTAAGTTTAGTGGAGCAGCTCGTTGTGTGCAAAACCGCCCACCGTCAGCTCTGCGCTCTCACCGGAGTGGGTGAGGGTAAAGAGGGTGTCGTCCACGCCCAGAGACAGCATACTGTCGATGTTCAGGGCGGTCTCACGGAGCTGGGTGCGGAACACGAGGGTGTTCACGCCCTGCGCCTTCAACTCCTTCAGGTTGCTCAGGCAGCCGGAAAGCACCGCAGCCTCAGCAGGCACTGCCACAACATACCGGCCGTCGGCAATGGAGGTCTCGTAGGCCCCTGCCCCGGTCACGGTCAGGGTGACAGCGGAGGAGCCGCCGTTGCTCTCGGGTACCAGCATAGGCACAACGTCCCGCTTCTCGGTCTCATCACAAGTCTCGCACTTGTAGATGGTGTAGCCCTCGGAGGTGTAGGTGGGGGCGACCACCTCTTTAACTACGGTAAAGTGGTGTTCACCGGTAGCAGATATTATGTTGTCACGCTTCGTCTCGCCGCAGGCAGAGCACTTATACTCGGTGTATCCGTCTTCGGTACAGGTCGCATCCTTATGCTTGCTCTCCACCCAGCTATGGGCGTCTTTATCAATGGCGATGCGTTCCAATTCTTCTACACCGCATTTGCTGCACTTCTTCAGCTTGTAGCCCTCGCTGGTGCAGGTGGCCTTTTTCACAATGCCGCCCTCGGAGTATTGATGCACATGGTTCGAATCGACTTTAGTTACAGTGCCAGAGCCGGACAAAGTCACACTACTGCCAGTTGCAGCACCATCTTCACTTTCACCCTTGCCGCCCTGAGCGGTCACTTTACCGCCGGAGATCGTTCCAAAGAGTATACCTGTGCCGCCAATATCTCCAGTTCCGCCCTGTGCTATCACAGTGCCGCCGCTTATGCTTAAGCCCCCCTTCCCATCATAGTCATCAACACGGATGCCAAATCCACCCGAATTTTTGGCGTTTCCGCCGGTGGCTTTCACCGTTCCGCCAGTGATCTTGGTTTTAAACACACCAGCCGATGCATCTTCGCCACCGACCCCGCTGCCAGCTTCCGAAAGACCACCTAAGGTTCCGTTCCCGATGGCACTGCCTCCGGTAGCCTCAACGATGCCTCCGGAGATCTCAGGTGTCAAAATTCCAGAACCCGTTGCGAACCGAATATTACCACTCTCTGTCCGATTAGCAGAGGATTCAAACTTCACATCGCCGCCCTTTGCAACGATCGTTCCGCCTGCGATCACGGCTCCATCAATACCAAAGCCTGCCGCAATATGATTGCTTTTTGCGGACGCATAAGAATCATCTACCACGATCGTTCCGCCTGTGGCGATCAACGTACCGTTGCCGTCACTGTCCGTAATGGTCGTTTTATTGTTTTCGCTTTTAAGGCCTGCTCTTGCACGGGTCATGTAACGATCATTCTGTACCGTCCCTGTTCCGCCGGTCAGCTCATTTTTTCCATCCAGTTCCAGCGTCACATCGCCCTTGCCGGAAACGGTCACAGCGCTCTCTTTCGTATCCCCTGCATCCACCTTCAGGTTACGGAGGATGACCTTCAGGGGGCTGGCATAATCATTGATGATCTTTACCACATTGCGGGCGGCTTCCTGAGCCTTTTCGGTAAGGGAGGTGGGGGCGTTGGTGTCCCCGTAGGTCTTCTCCTCAGCGGCCTTTTTCTCCCCGGTCTCCTGCTCCGCAGCAGGCTTTGCGGCAGGCTTGGCGGCCTCCTGCTGGGCCTCGGCGTCATACTGGCCGTACTCGATCACCTGATCGGAGGTCTTTTCGGTCTGCTCCGGCTCCTGAGAGTCGGCGGGCTTCTCCTGAGTCTCCTTCTCCTGGGCCTGCTTCTCCTCGTCCTCCGGGGCCAGCAGCTCCAGAGAGCCGGGCTCCTGGGCCTGCTCCTCGGTCTCGCCGGACTTTTCAACCTCGGAGGCGTTTTCGCCGGACTTTTCGGCCTCGGAGGTGTTTTCGCCGGACTTTTCGGCCTCGGAAGTGTTCTCTTCCTCTGCGTTCAGGCTTTCGGTGGGCTTGGTATTGTCGCCGGTGTTGTCGCCGGTGATGATGATGTCATCACTGTCGTCGCCATCCTCCTTGATCCGTTTCCGGTCGTTTCCTTGGTGCCGTCCGTCTTGATGGTGACACTGTCGTCGCCGACCTTGATGGTCTTATTGCCACTTTTGTCCACCGAGACTACCACATTGCCCTGACTCACATCACAGATGTAAGCAGCCGAGGCCGGGGCAGCAACTGCCGACACTGCCATGCTCAGGGCCAGGACGGCCGCTGCCGTCCGCTTCATGTTTTTCCGTAACCGCATAATTTTTACCTCCTGTTTCGTGGTTTTTCCCTTTTTTTATTCTCCCCCCCCCCCCCCCTATAGGTTTTTCAATAGATTTTGTCAACAATCTTTTGGGCAAATATTTGTCATTTCTCACAAAAAGGCCGCTGGACCACATCTTCCGTGCAGCGGCATGAGCGATTTGTCCATGGGCCGTTTTTTCCCGGGCAAAAAAACACCCGCCTCTCTCCCCCATCGGGCAGAAAAGCGGGTGCTGATTTTTTCAGGGTCGTGCTCCGGCTCAGGCATCCTGCAGCTCACCACGGCTTGCGGCCTTGAGGTAAGCGAAGATGAAGCCGTCGAGGTCGCCGTCCATGACAGCGTCCACGTTGCCGGTCTCGTAGTTGGTGCGGTGGTCCTTGACCATGGTGTAGGGCATAAAGACGTAGGAGCGGATCTGGTGGCCCCATGCGATCTCGTTCTGGACGCCCTTGATGTCGTCGATCTTATCCATGTGCTGCTGCTTGGCGATCTGGTACAGCTTTGCCTTCAGCATTTCCATGGCGTAGTCGCGGTTTTGGAACTGGCTGCGCTGGGTCTGGCAGCTGACCACGATGCCGGTGGGCTTATGGATGAGTCGGACAGCGGAAGAAGTCTTGTTGATGTGCTGGCCGCCGGCACCGGAGGAGCGGTAGACCTGCATCTCGATGTCCTCGGGGCGGATGTCCACCTGGATGGTGTTGTCCAGCTCGGGCATGACTTCCAGAGAGGCAAAGCTGGTCTGACGGCGGGCGTTGGCGTCAAAGGGAGAGACGCGCACCAGACGGTGGACGCCGTTTTCGCTCTTGAGCAGGCCGTAGGCGTTGGCACCCTTGACCATCATGGAAGCGCTCTTCATGCCGGCCTCGTCGCCGTCCTGATAGTCCAGCACCTCGACGGTCATGCCGTGAGCCTGCGCCCACTTGTTGTACATCCGGTAGAGCATCTCGGCCCAGTCCTGTGCCTCGGTGCCGCCGGTGCCGGCGTGGAAGGTCAGGATGGCGTTGCTGTGGTCGTACTCACCGTTCAGCATGGTCATCAGCTGCAGCTCGTCCACAGCCTTGCCCACGGCGTTGACGGCCTCTTCGGCCTCCGGCACCATCTCGGGGTCGTACTCCTCGTCCAGCATGACCAGCATGGTCTCGGCGTCATCGTACAGGCCCTGCAGCTTCTCGAAACGGTTCAGCTTGCCCTTCAGGTCGCCCACTTCGTCGAAGACCTTCTTGCTCAGCTCAGCGTCGTCGTAGAAACCGGGGCGGGACATGGTGTGCTCCAGCTCCTGCACGCGCTTGCGGGAAGCGTCGATGGCCAGCGCCTCCTCCAAGTCCTTTACAGCGGTGTGGTATTCAGCCAGCTGTACTTTCAGTTCATCAGTGGTGATCATCGTTTTATTCCTCTCGTCTCAGTCAACGGATACATCTTTTAGCAGCGTCCTTGCCCTCTCAGTCTCGCTTCGCTCGACAGCTCTCCCAAAGGGAGAGCCACTGGCGTGTCGGGCCGCTCTGCGCTGGACGCCCATGGCCCGACAGGGCGCAAAAGAGCGGGCCTCGCTTACGAGGGCAGCGGCTTCTGGACAAGCACACCTTGTCCAGCTGCTGTGGATCTCTGTAGCAGGGCACTACTGTTTCAGGTCAGCGCAAACTTTGCTCGTCCTGCATGGGCCTGCCCGGCCTGCCAATGGCTCCCCTTTCAAGGGGAGCTGTCGCGTCAGCGACTGAGAGGTCCTGCCGGGGCATCGCTCTATAGGGGGCTGCAAAAGATACAGTTTATACACAGATACTTCATTAGTATACCCAGAATCCATGATAAAGTAAAGAGGAAAAAATACCATTGTGCTGGAAATTTGAAGATTTCCGCCTTTTCTTTTCCGCATTTTAAGTGTATAATACTGATAAACTACCCTATTCATTGGAGGATGTTATGCCAAAATACTATGGCTGTCCGTGTGAGGGCTGCGGCAAGCCCCTCACACTTCAGGATGACATCGTGGTCTGCCCCGACTGCGGCGCGCCTTATCACCGCGTTTGCTACGAGAAGCTGGGCCAGTGCATCCACCGCCCCGCCCACGCCGCCGGCTACGAGTGGAAGTTCCCCTACGAGGAGAGCCAGCTCCGCACCTGTCCGTCCTGCGGCGAGCGCACCCTGCGGGACGAGGAGACCTGCCGCTGCTGCGGTGCTGTGCTTCCCCCCGAGGGGCAGGAGCCTCCTTCTTCCCACGGCAGCGATGAAGAGACTTTCGACTACTCCCAGATGTACCGTCAGTTCGGCACTTCCGCCGACCCGGAGAAGGAGTTTTTTGAGGACGCCTTCGGCAAAGAGGCCAAGATGGACGGCATCGCCCGTCAGGACTGGCTGGACTATATCGGCCCCGCCGCCCCCGCTTACCTCGCCGCTTACAGCCGGATGCAGCTCCAGAAGAGCAAGGTATCCATGAGCTTTTCGGCTCTGCTGTTCGGCCCCTTCTACTTCTTCTACCGCAAGGCGTGGAAGCCGGCCTTCGGCTTTCTGGCCGCTGAACTTCTGCTGGCAGCGCCCACCTTTATCGAGATGCTGCAGCTCTCCGGCAGCGCCCTCGCCCCCGCCATGAGCGCTTCCGCTCTGACGGTATTTGCCCGGGTCTGCTCTGTCCTCAGCTTCGTGCTGATGCTGGTGCGCGGTATGTACGGCAAGTGGCTCTACCGCAAAAGCGCCGCCGACCACATCCGCCGCATCCAGTCCGAGTTCCCCGACGCCCAGCAGCGTCAGGCCGTGCTCCGCGCCCAGGGTGGCGTCAGCCTTGGGGCCGTGCTGCTGTGTATGCTGCTGCTGATGGTGGGGGGCAGCGCCTTTACCCTGCTGCTGGGCCCCGATCTGCAGGCTCTGCTTACTGCTCTTGCCGGCTGAGGCACCCTCAGCCGAGACTATAAACCAAAGGAGTCTGAATCATGAAAAAGATCACCAAGGCGGTCATTCCGGCAGCAGGTCTTGGCACCCGGGTGCTGCCCGCCACCAAGGCGATGCCCAAAGGAATGCTCCCCCTCGTGGACAAACCCGCCATCCAGTATCTGGTGGAGGAGGCTGTCCGTTCCGGCATCACCGACATCCTTATCATCGTGAGCCGCAATCAGGACATCATCCAGGACCACTTTGACCGCAGCCCTGAGCTGGAAGCAAAACTTGCCGCTCCCGGCAAGGAGAAGATGCTGGAAGAGTGCCTCGGCATCTCCAATCTGGCCAACATCTTCTTCGTCCGCCAGCAGCAGACCCTCGGCCTCGGCCACGCTGTCAGCATGGCCAAGCCCTTCACCGGCGACGACCCCTTCGTGGTCATCTACGGTGACGACGTCATCTGGGGCGAGGACCCGGTCTGCGCCCAGCTCATCCGTGCCTACGAGGAGTTCGGCCGTCCGGTTGCCGGCGTGTCCGCCGTGCCTTGGGCCGACGTGAGCCGTTATTGCAGCCTCAAGACCACCCCCATCCATGACAACTACTTCTTTGTGGACGACATGATCGAGAAGCCCAAGAAGGGTCAGGAGTTCAGCAACTACTCCATTCTGGGCCGTGTACTGCTGACCCCGAAGATCTATGACATCCTCGCCAGGACCAAGCCCGGTGCCGGCGGCGAGATCCAGCTGACCGACGCCATGGCCGAGTATGCCCGCAACTACGGCGGCATGACGGCTGTGGAGTTCACCGGCAAGCACTACGACATGGGCAACAAGCTCAAGGTCGCTGAGGCACAGGTGGAGCTGGCCCTGCAGCACCCCGAGATCGGCGAGGCATTCCGCGCCTACCTGAAAGAGTTCTGCAAGACGCTGTAACTTATCAAGCGCAAAGAGCTTCGGGATCTCCCGAAGCTCTTTTCTATGCCCCTGAATGACGACCAAAAAGCGCCCTCACCTTGTCATCGGTGAGGGCGCTTTGCTGATCGCTGATTATTTTGATTGGGTTGATTATCTCAGATTAGTCGCTGACGTAGGGCATCAGAGCAACGTGACGAGCACGCTTGATAGCCACGGTCAGTGCGCGCTGATGGAAAGCGCAGGTGCCGGTAACACGGCGGGGAATGATCTTTGCACGCTCAGAGACGTACTTACGCAGACGGGGAACGTCCTTGTAATCGATGGTGTCGATGCGATCGACACAGAAGCTGCAAACCTTCTTGCGGCCGCGACGCATGGGGCGTGCGGGGCGAGAGCCTTCGGTTCTTTCAAAAGCCATTGCTTATTACCTCCTATTGGATTTTTAACGGATGGACCGTTTCGTGTCAGAACGGCAGGTCATCGCTGTCGTCGATGACGGCGAAGTCGTCTGCATTACCGGCAGAGTAGCTGGGAGCTGCCTCCACAGCAGCCGGGCGGGCAGGCGCTGCGTTCTGGTAGGACGGAGCGGCATTCTGATAGCCGTTTCCGTTGCCTGCATTGCTGCTTTTGGGGCCTGCAAAGTTGATGTTGTTTGCCACAACCTCTACTGCGGTGCGGTTGTTGCCGTTCTTATCCTGATACTGACGGGTCTGCAGACTGCCTTCAATGGCGATCAGGCTGCCCTTCTGGAAATACTTGCTCACAAACTCCGCCTGCTGACGCCATGCAACGATATCAATGAAATCGGCCTGACGCTGCTCGCCCTGACGCGCAAAATTGCGGTCGCAGGCAATGCGGAAGCTGCACACATTGGTTCCCTGCGTAGTGGTACGCAGTTCCGGGTCTGCCACAAGGCGGCCCATGATAGCAACAACATTCAACATAGTACGGTCTCCCTTTCTGTCACAGAAGAATTACTCCTCGTGAGCAATGATCAGGCTGCGCATAACGCCTTCAGTGATCTTGTACACACGGTCCAGCTCAGCGGGGAAGCTGGGCTCGCTGGTGAAGTTGATCACGGTGTAGACGCCCTCTTCCTCGTCGTTGATGGGGTAGGCCAGACGGCGCTTGCCCCACTCGTCGATAGAATCGATCGTACCGTTAGCCTCGATCAGGGACTTGAACTTACCCACCAGAGCGGCGGAAGCCTCCTCGTCGAGAGCGGCGCTGGTAATCAGCATGGTTTCGTACTTTGCCATTTTGTAGCACCTCCTTTTGGACTTAAGGGCCTCAAGAATATGAGGCCAAGGGTACACAGCCAGCGCGGCGTCGCGCGGACTGTGCGGCGTGTCTGTTCAGACAGCAACTCATTATAGCAAGCCCCGCAAAAATTGTCAAGCCCTCCCGCAGGATTTTTTTCGTATTTTTGAGCGCATGACAGCAAAATCTCCCTCATCATTCTTTTTATGCTTTTCCAGTATATCCGTCATATCTCTTTTATATGGCATCCTTCGTCATTTCCAAGCCAGTTTTCCTTTGCATTTCGCCGAAAGATGGACTATAATAAAAGATGTCCTTCTCCCCTTTTGTCTTCGTGCGCGGCGCATGGCAGGGCTTACGGGGGAGCAGGACGATTGCTAACGTTAAAGGAAGGATCGCATATGTATTCCATCTTTCGGAATCTCGCCCTCATCCTCATCAGCGCCAAGTTCTTCGCGCTGCTCGCCCGCAAATGCCGGGCGCCGCAGGTGGTGGGTGAGATCATCGCAGGTCTTGTCATCGGTCCCTGTCTGCTGAATCTCGTGCAGCCCAGCGACTCCATCGCCATTTTTGCTGAGATCGGCGTCGTGCTGCTGATGTTCACCACCGGCCTCGGCACCAACCTTCAGGAGCTGATGCGGGCCGGCCCCATCGCCACCCTCATCGCCTGCGTGGGCGTTGCCGTGCCTCTGGCAGGCGGCACCCTGCTCTACAGCCTGTTCTACGGCTTTTCGGCGCTGGGCAGCCCGGAGTTTTATCGGGCGCTCTTCATCGGCACCATCATGACGGCCACCAGCGTCTCCATCACCGTCGCCACCCTGCAGGAGCTGGGCAAGCTCAAGAGCTTCCTCGGCACCACCATCGTCAGCGCAGCCGTCATTGATGATGTCATCGGCATCGTGGTGCTCACCTGTGTGCTGGGTGCCAGCGGCGGCACAGACACCAGCCTCGTCGATGTGCTGATGGACACCGTCCTCTTCTTCATCGCAGCCATCGTCATCGGCCTCATCATCCACAAGGCCATGCTCTGGCTGGACCGCCGCAACCCCCACACCCAGCGCATCACCATCGTCAGCCTCGCCTTCTGCTTTGCGATGGCCTACATCGCGGAGCAGTACTTCGGCATCGCGGACATCACGGGTGCTTACATTGCCGGCATCGTGCTCTGCTCCCTCGAAGATGCGCCCTACATCGAGCGCCGTGTGGACATCAGCGGCTATATGCTGTTCTCCCCCGTCTTCTTCGTCAGTATCGGCCTGAAGACCGACATCAGCGGCCTGACACCCACCATTCTGCTGTTCAGCGCCTGCTTCGTGGCCGTCGCCCTGCTCACCAAGATCATCGGCTGCGGTCTGGCTGCGAAGCTCTGTCGGTTCAACTGGGGCGACTCCCTCAAAGTGGGCGTCGGCATGATGACCCGCGGCGAGGTGGCCCTCATCGTGGCCCAGAAGGGCCTCGGGGCCGGTGTGGTGGACCCTGTCTACTTCACCGCCGTCATCCTGCTCATCGTCGTGTCCTCTATCGTGACGCCGCTGGCACTGAAGGGGCTGTTTGCAAAAGGTTAAACCTTGAGCGAAAGCCTCTCCCTTTGGGAGAGGTGTCACCGAAGGTGACGGAGAGGGCAAGCTCGTCTCCCAAGAGCATCCACACAGCGATACGCACCGGCTTTTGTCAGAGCGATGCTATCGCTGTGTTTTTGTTTTTCAGTAGCATCCTTGCCCTCTCAGGCGCTTCGCGCCAGCTCCCCCAAAGGGGGAGCCCTTGGCAGACCGGGCCACTTTCGCCTGACCGCTGGAAGCTCAATATAACGTAAAAGATAGTGCCCTGCTACAGAGATTCACAGCAGCTTGACAAGGGATATTGTTCCGAAGCTGCTGCCCTCTATAGCAGGGCACTACTGTTTACGATAAGATCAAACTTTGCTTGTCCTGCGTGGGCCTGACCGGCACGCCAGTGCCTCTCCCTTTGGGAGAGGTGGCATTGCGAAGCAATGACGGAGAGGGCAAGGCCGCTGCCGGGAGATCTGTCACCGAAGGTGACTGAGAGGGTTACGCGCTAAATCCCTCAAACGACCTGAATGCGGCCTGCGCCGTAGGGATTCTCGTAGTTCAGCAGGTAGCCCGGATAGCTTGCCAGCGGGCTGTTGGCACTGCTCAGGACAGGCACATCGTTCACAGCGTCGAAGATCATGGCGTAAGTGGACATGACGAGGTAGTCCTCAGAGACATAGTCCTTGATGAGCTCTGCGCCGTCGAACATGGCGAAGCCATCGCCCAGATTGCGCAGGGTGTAGTTCATGCCGGCCAGCGCATAGGTGCGGTTCAGGTCCAGCGGCTCGTAAGCGCCGGTCTTCTTGTTGTAGATGCGCACGTTCTGGACGCGGGGCGTGCCGGTGGCGCTGCCCATCCAGACATTCTTGTCGTCGGTGAGGACGGTGTTGGGGATGTCGGTGTGGATCTCGTAGGTCGCACCGGCAACATGCAGGAAGCCGCCGTTCTCCTTGCCCTCCGGGCCGACGAAGCGGGCGCCGAACTCCAGAGCATCCTGGATCTGCTTGCCGGTAACAGACATCAGGCAGGCCACGTTGCCGAAGGGGCTGACCTGCTTGCAGGTCTTGAAGGTCCACTTGCCGGCGTCCACATCGGTGCGGATGCCGCCGCCGTTCATCATAGCGATGTCGCAGTCCAGCTGCTCGACCTCATTGAAGTAAGTATAGATGCCGTCGGCCACGAAGTCGCCGAGGTTGGTCTCGCCCATACGGATGCGGCGCTTGCCGGTAGCGGGGTCGTTGATGTAGAATTTGATGTCCGTGGTGGCGATCTGCTCGCCCAGCATAGCGTCCACGTCGTTGATCCAGGCTTCTGCGGTAGCGGCCACAGCGGCGTCGGAGACATCAGCGGTGGAGATGAGCTCGGTGGTGATCGCGCCGTCCTCGGCGATGGTCATCTTACCGACGTTTGCCAGATAAGAGCCGGTCTGGGTCAGGGTGACAGCCCTGCCGACTGCATCGTAGACCTGCTTGTTCTCCATGACGGTGTGAGAGTGGCCGTCGATGAAGGCGTCAAAGCCGGTGGTGTTGGCAATGACTTCCTCACTGGTCCAGGGAGAAGAGGACGGGTCAACGCCCAAATGGCCCAGACCGATGATGATGTCTGCGCCCAGAGCCTTGGCCTTGTCGATGGCCTTCTGGACGGCGTCGTACAGCTTCCTGCCGTCGTCACCGCCCAGGATGTCGTAGATGTACTTGGTCTGCTTGGCGTTCATGAAGTAAGCAGGAGTGGACTTGGTGAAGGACTCGGGGGTCGTGATGCCCACGAATGCGATCCACTTGCCGCCTGCGGGGAACAGCTTGACAGCGGGCAGGACGCGCAGACCGGTGCGCAGGTCCACCCAGTTGCAGGAGACATAGGGGAAGTCCGCTTCCTTGATGATGGCCTTTGCGCGGGCCATGCCGTAGTCAAACTCGTGGTTGCCCAGAGTAGCGATGTCGTAGCCAGCCTCGTTCATCAGCTCGATGATGGTAGCGCCGTCGTCCATGGAGCCGTAGGCAGTACCCTGAATGTGGTCGCCTGCGTCCACCAGCAGGACGGGCTTGCCCTCATCCACATAGCCCTGCTTCATGGCAGCGATAGCGGCATAGGTCAGTTTGGGAGACTTGTTGTCGATGTAGGTGTGGACATCGTTGGTGTACAGGATGGTGACAGCGGCATCCTTGCCCGTCAGGAAACCGGCCGAAGCCTGAGGAACGGCAGCAGCCATGGCGGAGGCAGCGGCGGTGACACCGGCAGCCTTCAGGAAATTGCGGCGAGAAATAAAGTGTTTCACGAAAAAGAACCTCCTTTATGTTCCAGACCAGTTTTTGCGGCACAGTCTCTCTTCCGCTGTGCCGCATTCTTTGTTTTAAGCTTACCACAGAACCGCCGAAAGAGCAAGCGCAAAGATGGTCATTCTGCATAATAGTTTCTTTTATAAGTACGACTTTTTATGAAATCTCGCGCAAATCAGCACAAAAGACCGGGCCGCTGCTTCCTGCCTCAGGCTTGCAGCGACCCGGTCTTCCGGTTATGGAGGGATCAAAAATGGAGTGTTATTGTCAGATAGCGTGATACTGGCGCAGGAACTTCTCGAGGTCGGTACCTTCGATCTTCTTCAGCGCCTCCTTCAGGGCGATGCGGCCCATAAGGGGCAGCTCCATGTCCGTGAGCTTCCGGCCGTCCCGCAGCTTCACCGAGGCATCCACCAGCGCCCGGACGTCATAGGTGCTGCCCCAGACCTCCGGCACGCCCCGGTCGATGTTCAGCAGCCGGTACACCGCCTCCATGCCGGTGCGCATGGAGTATTCGGTGGTGAAGATGGTGTCCCGGCCGGTCTCGGCGAACTGGCCGAGGAAGGCAAAGTTCACCGCATCCTTCGGCACGATGTCGGGGCGGTCGCCCTTCGCGCGGGGCATGAAGAAGGCGTCGATATAGGGCATCATGACCGGCACGGTGTTGGCGCTGTGCTCGGCAAGCTCTGCGATGTCCTCCACCGGCACGCCCAGATGGTAGAGCCACTCCATGCAGATCTCCCGGCCGGTGCAGTCCCGCATGGGCTTTTTGACGTAATCGCCGGGCTTATCGCTGAACAGGCCGTACACCCAGACGCAGAGCTGGTCTTTGGGCTGCGCCCGGAACTGCTGCTGCCGGTTCAGGGTCCAGCTCATGAGCCACTTAGAGTCCTTCACGGTGACGATGCCGCCGGTGACGGTGCGGCCGCTGAAGGGGTCGCGCTTGCAGATCTTCTGGATATACTGGGGGATCTTCTCATCCAGCGTCGTGATGGTGGCGCTTTCCCAGTTGCTCAGCTCCGGCTGGCTGCAGAACTTTTCCGGGTGGCCGAAGGAGTCGTCCAGCGCGGCGATGCGCTTCCAGAGGTCCCAGCCGTTGCCCGGCTTGATGGCGGGGTCGAAGCCCGCGGCCTTGTTCTGTGCGCCGACGGTGCAGCTCTCCACGCAGCCGCCGTTGGTGATAAAGAGCAGGTCGTCCTCGGTGAGGTCGATGGTCTCCACCGCGCCCTTATGGTCTACCGTGATGCCCGCCGCCTGCTTTTTGCCCGGCTCGAGGCTGAACTGGACGTCCACGACCTTTGTGTCGTAGTAGAACTGGACACCGTGGTCTTTCAGGTAGGTGACCATGGGCAGGATGATGGACTCGTACTGGTTATACCGGGTGAAGCGGAGGGCCGTGAAGTCGGGCAGACCGCCGATGTGGTGGATATACCGCTTGAGGTAGAGCTTCATCTCCAGGGCGCTGTGCCAGTTCTCGAAGGCGAACATGGTGCGCCAGTAGAGCCAGAAGTTGGAGTTGAGCACCTCATCGTCAAAAAAGTCGGTGATCTTTTTGTCCTCAAGTTGCTCGTTGGGGGTGAAGAAGAGCTTCATGATCTCCATCGCCCCCTTATCCGACAGGCCGAACTTGCCGTCGGTGTGGGCGTCCTCGCCCCGGTTCACGGTAGCGCGGCAGAGGGAGTAGTTGGGGTCAGCCTTGTTCAGCCAGTAATACTCGTCCAGCACACTGGCTCCCTCGGTCTCCAGCGAAGGGATGGAGCGGAGCAGATCCCACATGACCTCGAAGTGGTTGTCCATCTCACGGCCGCCCCGCATCACATAGCCCACGTCGTACTTGTAGCCGTCGCAGGCACCGCCGGGCAGGGGGTCTTTTTCAAAAACGTGTACCCTCTCCCCCTTCATCTGGCCATCCCGCACCAGATAGCAGGCTGCCGTCAGGGCCGCCAGACCGCTGCCGATGATATAAGCCGATTTGCGATCCACGCCTTCGGGTTTGCGGGGCCGCGCAAAGGCTTCATAATTGCCGCTGGAATAATACATAGACGTGACCTCCATTTTGTTCTGTACCGGCAGCACGTTCGGCTCCGGCTTGTTTGGTTCTGGCATCAGTATACCCCGCCGCTTCCCGCTCTACAACAAACAAAACCGCCCAACTGCCGCAATTTTTGACAAATGGGCAGGTTTGCATAGAAAAAAATCCGCCCCCGGCGTACCGGAGACGGATAAAAAGTTTTATGATGACTCAGAATGTCAGCCGCATCTGATGCCAGACGACATCGCCGTGGGTGGAGACGGAAACGCCCTCATCCACGAAGCCGAACTGCGCATAAAAGCCGATGAGCCGTTCCTTGCAGGTGAGCACGATGCCCTTGCGCCCGGCGGCTTTCGCGTCGGCGCAGACCTGACGCAGAACACGGGAAGCACAGCCCTCGTGCCGATGGGCCGGGGCGGTAACGACGCTGAATATCATCTGCCACCCACCCTTCGGCGTGTGAAGATGGGGGTCATCGTACATCTCATCGGTGAGGTCGGGCATATCGGTGACGAAGCCATTGACGAAAGCTTTCACCTCGCCGCCCTCGTCCAGCAGCCAGAAACAGTCCGGGTAGACGGCCACACGCCCGGCAATGCTCTGCCGGGACGCCCCCTCAGCGGGCGGGTAGGACGCAGCTTCGATGTCGGCCAGTGTGTCCACGTCAGTGGGCAGTGCATGACGAATGCTCATGCTCTCCCCTCCTCAGACTTTGGCGGCGGGAGCCACTTCAAAGTCGATCTTACCCAGGTTGACGTCGGCGCGGACGATGGTGATCATCATCTTGTCGCCGAGGCTCCAGGTCTTGCCGGAAGCGGGGTCAGTCAGGCGGACGCCCTCGGTCAGGCTGGTGCCGGAGGGAGTCAGGCTGGAAGCAGGCACGAAGCCCTCCACGCCGTTGTCCAGCTCGATGAAGAGGCCGCGCTGGGTCACGCCAGAGATGGTGCCCTCGTAGCACTCGCCCAGATGGCGGCGGGCATACTCGGCCTTATAGCAGTCCTCGGCCTTCCGCTCGATCTGCATGGCGATGACCTCACGCTCGCTGGACTGCTTGGAGGCGCGCTCTGCGAAATCGGTGTAGCGGAGGATCATGGTCTCCTTCTCCGTACCCTTGAGCATATCGGTCATGATGCGATGGATGGCCAGATCGGGGTAACGGCGGATGGGGCTGGTGAAGTGGGCGTAATCCTTCAGCACCAGACCGTAGTGGCCCTTGGGCTTCTCTTCGTAGAGAGCCTTGGACATGCAGCGGAGCATACCGGTGTTGATGATCTGCTCATAGGGGGTGCCGCGCACACCCTCGAGGATGGCGCTCAGCTCCTTGGGAGTGGGAACGTCCTTGGCGAAGTGGTCGTTGATGCCGCAGGCCTGCAGCAGAGCGTGCAGACGCTCCAGCTTCTCGGCGTTGGGCTCTTCATGGACGCGGTAGACGAAGGGGATCTGCTTGACGCGGGCAAAGTGGGCGGCGCACTGGTTGGCCAGCAGCATGAACTCCTCGATCATGCTCTCGCTCTCGCCGGAAGTGCGCTTCTTGACGTCGATACAGCGGCCATTCTCGTCGAGGATGAGCTTGACTTCGCCGCTCTCGATGTCCATGCAGCCGCGCTCCTTGCGCAGGCGGGCGCGGTGGCCGTACAGCTCCTTCATAGCGGGCAGCTGGTCGATGACGTCGGCATACTTTGCCTTGATCTCGGCGTCGGCAGTACCGGCCAGCAGGGCGTTGATCTCGGAGTAGACACCCTTGACGCGGCTGCGGATGATGGACTTGACGAAGCGGTAATCCGTCAGATTACCCTCCTTGTCCAGACGCATCAGGCAGGAGAAAGCCAGACGCAGCTCGTTCTCGTTCAGGCTGCAGATGCCGTTGGACAGGGCCTTGGGCAGCATCGGAACGACCTGATCTGCATAATAGACGCTGGTTGCGCGGCTGAACGCCTCGTTGTCCAGCTCGGTGCCGGGCTTGACGTAGTTGGAGACATCGGCGATGTGGACGCCCAGCTCAAAGCCGCCGTCAGAGGTGCGGGTCAGGCTGATGGCATCGTCGATGTCCTTGGTCTCGGCACTGTCGATGGTGAAGATGGGCAGAGCGCGCAGGTCCATGCGGCCCTCGCAGTCCTTCTCGGAGACCTCTGCGCCCTCGAACTTCTTGGCCTCATCCCGGACTTTATCCGGGAAGCGGGTGCGGATGTCCTTTGCGTAAAGCAGAGCCTTGGCGCAGCGCTTGGCCTCGTCGGAGCTGCCGAAGCGCATGGCGACGCCCACGCGGTGGTCTTCCTGACGGTTGCCGCGGTTCAGGATCTCGACGGCTACCTTGTCGCCGTCCTTTGCGCCGCCCTCGCAGTCGCGGGCCAGCGGCATGGTGATGGCCGGGCAGTCGTCCGGCACGAAGCGCAGACGGCCCTCGACCCGGCGCACCGTGCCGACCAGGTCGTTTTTCTCGGTCAGGATGGCGAGGATCGCGCCCTCGTCGCTGCCCTCCACACGGGGATGCTCGAATTTCTCCACCAGCACATCGTCGCCGGGCATTGCGCCCTTGGTGAAGCGGCCGGGGATGAAGATGTCGCTGGTGCCGTCCTCCAGCATGACGAAGGCAAAGTTCTTGCCCAGCTTGACCACCTTGCACAGCAGAGCCTTGTCGGCACGGCCGGAGCGGACGGTAAAGAACACGCCCTGACGCTGGCAGACGACAGCCTCTCGCACCAGTTCGTCCAGAGCTTCCATCACCTTGCGGTCTGCGCCGCGCTCGCCGCCGAACTTCTGCTTCAGCTCTTTGACGGTGCAGGGCTGGTTCTGGATGGCATGTTCGATTTTATCGCGCATTGACATAAATTTTCTTTCTCCTTAACTACCATAGCCCGCCCTCCACCGGGGCGCGGCTTCTTCCCTCTTATCTCTTTTATAACAACAGATAGACACAAAAACAGCCCCGCTTTCATCACGGGGCTGCGGGCGCATACTCAGGCCAGACGGCTTGCGAACACGCAGGCCAGGATGGCCACCACAAAGAAGATGATACCGGCGATGCGGGTCACCTTTGCCAGCATCTGGTCCGCAGGGGTCAGACGGGCGTTGTTTGCGCCGTAAGCGCTGCCGTTGATGACACCAGCCAGACCCTGACCGTGGGTATGCTGCATCAGGGTGAGGGCAAAGATGACCACCGAGACGACGAGCAGAATGACGCCGCCGACGATTTCAATGACTGCCATGGATGAAAACGCTCCTTTTATTGTTAAATTTGGATAACAAACATACAAATACAAGTATATAGTAACATACCTCGGCCAAAAAAGCAAGCAGAAAAGCAAAACCATTCACTCCCCGGCGCTCAGTGCGTCGCACAGGCGGGCAAAGACGGCTGCGCTGGACACTTCCGGCTCTGTCTGGGCGTCCTGCATCACCACGATGGTCCAGCGGGGCTTTTCTGCCGGGTAAAAACCGGCGAACCAGTAGTTTTTCAGCTCTTCGCCGTCCCGGAACTGGCCGGTCTGGGCGGTGCCGGTCTTTCCGGCGGCAGTCCCCTCGGAGGGGGCGGCCTGCCGGCCCGTTCCCTCTGCCACGACGCCCGCCAGCAGCTCCTGCAGTTTTTCCGCCGTCTGCACCGAGAACACCCGCCGGGACGAGCTATGTGCCAGCGGCGTGAGCTCTTCGCCCGTCGTCTCGTCCACGGTACACTCCACGAAAAGCGGGGTGTGATAGACGCCGCCCGCCGCAATGGTGTTCATCATCCCGGCCACCTGTAAGGGCGTCGCCAGAAGCTCCCCCTGTCCGAAGCAGAAGTTGGCAAACTGCCCCTCGTTTTCGAGTGTCTCTGCTTCGGGCAGAACGCCAGAAGCTGACCGGAGGCCGCCTGCAATGTCCTGTCCCTTCCCGAAGCCCAGCGCTGCCGCCATCTGCCGGACACGCTTCGGCCCCAATTCTCGCCCCAGCTCGATAAAGTAGCCGTTGCAGCTCTTTTCCAGAGCGCCGTCCAGCCCCACGAGGCCGTGAGGCACGCTTCCGGCACAGCGGTAGACCTGGCCGTTCAGGGCGTCGTAGCCGGGACACTCCCGGGCGAAGTCCCCTTCTCCTGCTTCCAGCGCCGCTGCAGCCAGCACCGGCTTGAAGACCGAGCCCACCGCATAGGCCGAAAAAGCACGGTTCAGAAGCGGGCTGTCCGGAGCCGTCAGGCTCTCGCCCACATTGGCCGCATCAAAGTCCGGCAGGCTGACACAGGCCCGCACCTTGCCGCTGCTTACATCTATAATAAGGATGCACCCGGTGGCCATGCTCTCCGCTGCCACCCCTTCTGCGGCCCTCTGGATGCTGCGGGAGAGGGTCAGCCGCACACCCTGCGGGGCAGAGTCTGCTTTTTCTAAAATCGGCTCACTGCCCCGCCGCAGCCGTCCCTGCGCTGTGACCGCACAGTGCAGTGTATCCCGCTCGCCGGTGTAAAGGACATCGTCCAGCGCAGCCTCAAGGCCCGCTGCGCCGTGGCCCTCGCTGTCCAGGTAGCCGATGAGCTGTTCTGCCAGCGGGGCAGCGGCGTACCGCCGGGGAACGGCATAGCACCGCACGCCCAGCCCGCTCACATCCTGCACCACGTCCAGCAGAAAGGGCCGGGAAGTATTCCGCTCCCGGTAAAGCCTGGCCTGCCCGTCGGCGTCCGCATAGGGGTAGAGCCGCGCGTAGCTGCCCTCACCCGGGAAGCAGAGGGCCAGCCAGCGTTGAGAGATGCCCGTCAGCGGCAGACCGCCGCAGTCGTAAAAGTTTCCCCGCGCCGCAGGCAGGCGGAGGACCGCTTCGCTCTGCGCCGCCGCCCGCACGGCGTACTCCGTGTTCGAGCAGAGCCAGTATAACCGGCAGACCACCGCCGCAAACCCCAGCAGCAGCGCCCCGTACAGCGCAAGCACTCTTCGGCCCGACATAAAAAGCCCCCCTTCCCTGCCCGGTAGTATGGGCAGAAAAGGGGGTCGGTACACAAAAGAGGCAGAGCCTCCGAAGAAGCTCTGCCCCAGATACTGAAACAGTATGCGCGTTTTGGGAAAGGCTGCGGCTTAGTACATGCCGCCCTTCCAAACCACACTTTTGGAGCCGAATCACGAATATCGGGAAACGTAGACTTTTGTAGAATTATCAAGGCCACAAGCCGATTTTTCCAGATTCTCCGT
>OBIA01000617.1_pt1 | contig 22532 bp, 19 predicted proteins | sample 1519911 | NCBI WGS metagenome assembly OBIA01 (sample SAMN04209236, study PRJEB22552) | human gut metagenome | biome: gut; material: feces | host: Homo sapiens | place: USA: Oklahoma | reverse complement strand
CATGATTTCTGTGCATCGCGAAGCGTGTTACTGTGAACGGAGTGAACAGTAACTAGTTGTCTATCGCTGGTTAAGTATGCCGATAGCTACATAATCTGCTATGGGAAGAAGATATAAGAAAAAATGAAACTGAGAAGTACAAATTTTATAAAAAGGACTAAATAAAAATGGAGAGACGAAATGTCTCTCCTGAATGTCCAATCGATTTGAGCATCGAAGAGAGGCTGGATTGGTTCTATCATTTATAGTATATGCGGATATCTGAAAACTATGAATTGCATTAAAAGTGGCTTTCCCAATCGGATGGGAAATTAAGTCTGCGAATATCACATACATCAGAATAGTTATTCAGAAGCTGTTTGAAATCAGTTATAAAAGCCGTCCACGAATCTTCGGTTGGACGAAGATATTTTATTGAAAGCATAATCTGATATAGCCCATTGTACCGAGGATGCGGATGGATGACATCTGAATAAATAAGCTGTGGTCTTGTACTGATGCTGCGATTATAAATACGGCTGTTGTGAGCACAAATATTTCTCATGATGGAAACAGCCTGAATCCAGGATGTAAACATATCTTTTGATGGATTGATATCACGTCCATTGCTGTTTTTAAACTTATAATTTTTAATCAGCTCAGAAAAAGCAGTGTTGCTGCCGGTTTTCATATTTTTAATAGTTTTTGATATAGTGCCGAAAGACATAACCTCGACAGCAGCCCATATAGGAATGGCTCCATCGTGATTATCAAAGTTATGTTCTATAAAAACATCATTGGAACGGCTGATTTCAGATGCAATGGTGCTCTGATTCTTCCAGAATGTTTTTTTATCTTTAAATACGGAAGGATCATTTAAAACAAGTGCATCGTGAGTAATCTGGAATGCATTGACAAGTTGTGACTTTAATGCAACTTCAATTTGTGATAAATAGCTAAACAGCAGGTCTGACAGCTCTGAATCAAAACGGTACAGTCTTAAAATATCTGATAAGGATATTCCTTCTATGTACTTTTTGGTGGAAGGATCAATAAGATGAAAACTATAACCTTTTAAACGGTAATATCCAATTGTTGTTAACGCTATTTCAGCGGTGTCATTCGAATCGATAGTCATTCCAGTGTCTTTGAGTTTCTGAATTAATTGTGTAATGGATAAAAAATTCTTAGGATATGTATACATGGCTCACCTCTGGATATAAAAAGTCCCGCCGGGTTGCGCATTCTTGCCGAAACAAGACTAAGCGTGGCGGGTTCTGTTACACATATTTTACTTGGAACGAACCAATCTGTCAATACTTTGAGATAGGTTTGCTAAGATATTTTTGGGACTACTATATAGAATGCGAATTAAAAAAAGATTAAATATCGGCTCTTAAAGTCAGAGTTACTTTGCAGAATATTGCAAAAATCACTGAGCCCACATCCGGACTTAAAGCAATGAGTGCGATATGCTAAAACGCATTGAGATTGGAATGTCGGCAAAGTAGTTCAGGCTTGTCAACGGTATTGAAAAGAGAAAAACCATCTGGTCATATCTGAATAAGGAGCAGATTGATATGGTGGAAACACTGCAGAAAGTAGAAGTTGTCTTGGATATTCAGTTTTCTGCGGTAAACTGCAAAAATCTTTTGCTACACAGATTGATTTTATTTGCACTTTAGCGTATGATAAATTTGATTATTTGTGTCCTACTTAGAGAGCAATTTAACATGAAAAATTCAAACACTGTGTTCGACAGAGGGAGTTCCTGATGCTAAAAAGTAGGATATTCATGGGGTATTTCTGAAGATGCAGAAAAGAAGATAAATAAACAGATGGAAACGAATGTAGAGCTGAAAAGAAATCTTTCTATATATTTAACAGGCTTATTTGGAAAGTGATTTTCCTCAACAAATCTGATGTAGATGTGAAAATTCTACCTTGCTTATGCAAATACCCCAATTAGTCAGACACAGTCTGACCAATTTGAAACGCTTCCGACTATCAGCACTGGAAGAAAATACGACTGATTTATAAAAATAACAATCATCAATCAATAGATGGAGGAAAACAAATGGCGGGTAAAACAAATGCCAACATTGGCTTTGAAAAACAGTTGTGGGATGCAGCTTGTGTATTGTGGGGGCATATCCCGGCGGCGGAATATAGAAAGGTTATTATTGGATTGATTTTCCTGCGGTACATTTCTGCTGCGTTTGATAAACGGTATCAGGAACTTATAGCAGAAGGTGACGGTTTCGAGGATGACCGTGATGCTTACGAGATGGACAATGTGTTTTTCGTTCCGGAGGAAGCTCGCTGGAGCAACATTGCATCCAAGGCACACACACCGGAAATCGGCACAATCATTGATAATGCAATGAGAGCCATTGAAGCAGAAAACAAAAAGCTGAAAAATGTACTGCCGAAGAATTATGCGAGTCCAGACTTAGATAAGCGAATCTTGGGTGATGTGGTAGATATTTTTACAAATAACATCGACATGAGCGATACGACTGCAAGTGAAGACTTGCTCGGTCGTACTTATGAATACTGTATTGCACAGTTTGCAGAAAAAGAAGGTGTTGGCGGCGGTGAATTTTATACACCGTCCAGCGTGGTAAAAACTCTGGTTTCTATTTTGCGTCCGTTTGATAACTGCCGAGTGTACGATTGCTGCTGCGGTTCCGGCGGTATGTTTGTACAGAGTGAAAAGTTCATTGAAGCACATGGTCATAAGCGTGGAGCAATTTCAGTGTATGGGCAGGAAGCAAACCCGGATACTTGGAAGATGGCGAAAATGAATATGGCAATCCGAGGTATTGATGCTGATCTGGGACCATACAATGCGGATACATTTACAAGTGACTTGCATCCGACACTGAAAGCAGACTTTATTCTCGCTAATCCCCCATTCAATTATCATCCGTGGGGACAGGAAAAACTGAAAGAAGACAAGCGTTGGAAATACGGTCTGCCGCCTGCAGGTAATGCCAACTACGCATGGATTCAACATATGATTCATCACCTTGCTCCGAATGGGAAAATCGGTCTGGTACTGGCGAATGGTGCGTTGTCTACGCAGAGCAGCGGCGAAGGTGAAATCCGAAAGAAAATCATCGAGGATGATCTGATTGAAGGCATTATCGCAATGCCTACCCAGCTTTTTTATAGCGTGACAATTCCTGTTACTCTGTGGTTCATTACAAAAGGTAAGAAACAGCCCGGCAAAACGCTGTTCATTGATGCCCGCAAGATGGGACATATGGTTGACCGTAAACATCGTGATTTTACAGATGAAGATATTCAGAAACTTGCAGATACCTTTGAAGCATTTCAGAATGGCACTTTGGAAGATGTTCAGGGATTCTGCAGGGAGGCAACACTTGTGGACATTGCAAAGCAGGATTATATTTTGACTCCTGGACGATACGTCGGCATTGAAGAACAGGAAGATGACGGAGAACCGTTTGAGGATAAAATGAATCGTCTGACTTCTGAGTTGTCGGAGATGTTCGCAAAATCCCATGAACTGGAGGATGAAATCAGAAAGAAGCTGGGGGCGATTGGGTATGAAATTTGATACAATAAAATTATCTGAACTTGCAGCAATTCAGACAGGACCATTCGGTAGCCAACTACACAAGGAGGATTACGTAGTTCATGGAACGCCTATCGTTACAGTAGAACATCTCGGAAGCAGAAAGTTTACAGAACAAAATCTTCCTTGTGTTTCAGACAAGGATAAAGAAAGGCTAAAAAAATACGTACTGAAAACAGGAGATATTGTTTTCAGCCGCGTAGGATCAGTTGATCGTTGCTCATATGTTAGTGCAGAATATGAAGGATGGATGTTTTCGGGGCGATGCCTTAGAGTACGACCTTGTGAAAAATTGAATCCAGAATATTTGTATTATTTCTTTTTATTGGAAAAAACAAAACAGTTTGTTCGTAATATTGCTACCGGTGCAACGATGCCATCTATTAATACGAAATTTATGGGAGAGATTCCAATAAGAGTCCCATCTCTGGATGCACAGAATAAGATCGCCAGTATTCTATGGATGATAGACGATAAAATTGAGTTAAATAAAAAGATAAACAAGAATTTAGCGACTTAAAGGTTAATGTCTGAGACATCCAATTCGCCAGACATCAACATAGGTAACAATGCATCTCGGATATCAGAAAGTCGTGAGTTTTCTGCTTCAAGCACTTCCTGCTGTTGGAAAATTGGAGTGCAAAAGGCATTGAACTTTTCGATAGTTTCGTTATCAGGAATTACAACAGGGACAGATTTCATACCTGCACCTGATATTTCCTTAAAAGTTGAACCCGAAGCCATCCCCTCGATGGTCGGCAATAAAAATTTCAGAAGATAATACATAAAGGATGTACCAACATTTTCATTTGGAACTACCGATTTGAATCCCTGATTAGTTGTTACTTCATTGGCAGCAATGGCAATGTATCCAATAGGTGCTCTGGAACTAAACAGAACTGTTCCGGTTGGCATTTTGGTTGCACTGCTCTTGTAAAATCCTAATTCTGAAATATCAATTTCACCGTGAGAGATAAATTTTGACTTATTAAGAGATAAATCCTTTGGAGTGATCCATGCTATGCCTTGCTCGGAGTAATATTCTGGCTTTGTTTTGGATGGGGTTCCACCTGCAACAACAGTTCCAAGGTCCGAAAGCATACCATCTTTCCATGTTGGATTAGCATTCTCAACAAATAATGAATGAAAAAGAGCTTCTGCTTGTTGCTCTAAATTCTTGTTTAACCTAAATACTCCTACCAACGGCAGGAGCTAAAGCCAATGGAACTGCCGTTGAGTCGTTCTCTGGAAAATAAATTTGAAGGAGAATGACCTATGAAACAACAGATTATTTCAGAGGTGGTGCAGCAAATGCTGCCACACCTCGACAACGCACAAATGCAGCAGTTGCAAAAAGTGCTTGAAAACACACTGTTTGGCTGTGAAATTACAGCACAGACAGAAAAGAAAGATATGAACGATAACCAAAAACTGATAGACGCTTTTGTTTCGGCAAAACGAATTGAAGGCTGTTCAGAGAAAACGCTGAAATATTACCGCACAACCATTGAAATGATGGTAGCTTCGACAGATAAAGGTATTCGCCATATACAGACGGAGGATTTGCGTTCCTATCTGACGGATTATCAGAGCAAGAACCAGTCCAGCCGTGTGACGATAGATAATATCCGCAGAATTCTGTCCAGTTTTTTCTCTTGGTTGGAGGATGAGGACTATATTTTGAAAAGCCCTGTTCGCCGCATCCATAAGGTGAAAACGGCAACCAACATCAAAGAAACCTACACAGATGAGGACTTGGAAAAAATGCGCGACAACTGCACAGAACTTCGTGATTTGGCAATGATTGATATGCTGGCCTCTACCGGAATGCGTATCGGTGAAATGGTTTTGCTGAATAAAGCGGACATCAATTTTAATGAGCGTGAATGTGTCGTTTTCGGTAAAGGCGATAAGGAACGCATTGTATACTTTGATGCTCGGACGAAGATTCATCTGCAAAACTACATTGATAGCAGAATGGATGATAATCCGGCATTGTTTGTTACTCTGCGTTCTCCGCATGAGAGAATCAAGATCGGCGGCATAGAATCCCGCCTGCGTGAAATGGGAAAACAGCTGGATATTCCCAAAGTTCATCCGCATAAGTTCCGAAGGACGCTTGCAACGATGGCAATTGACAAAGGAATGCCTATTGAGCAGTTACAGAAACTCTTGGGACATAAAAGAATAGATACGACCTTACAGTATGCAATGGTTAAGCAGAGCAATGTTAAGTTGGCTCATAAGAAATATATAGGCTAGAGGAGAAAAGGTATTGTGATTATTGAATTAGAGGAACTTGTTAAGAATGGAGAAATTGAAATAAAAACAGGACCATTTGGCACCCAACTAAAAGCGGCAGAATATGTTGAAAGTGGAACTCCAGTTCTAAATGTGAAAAATTTAGGATATTCAACAGTTGTAACAACAAAAGTAGATTATGTTGGTGAGAAGACACTTGAACGGTTATCTATGCACATACTTAAAGAGGGAGATATTGTATTTGGAAGAAAGGGGGCTGTTGATCGTCATGCCTACATAGGAGCAAATGAAGCGGGATGGATGCAGGGATCAGATTGTATCAGATTAAGAGTAAAAACAAACAAAATCAATCCACGATATTTATCATATTATTTTCTTACGCCTAAGCATAAAGCTTTCATGATAAGCATGTGCTCACATGGAACGACAATGGCATCCTTAAATCAAGGCATTTTGTCGAAAATAGAGATAGACTTGCCAGAACGGTGCATACAAGACCGTATAGTATCAATTATTGCAGTTTTGGATAAAAAAAGAAAAACAAATGAGAAGTTAAACAAGAATTTAGAGCAACAAGCTCAGGCAATTTACAGCCGTATGTTTATTGAGCACCGACAAGAAAGTTGGAGCACAGGGCAGCTGTCTGACCTAATCTCAGTTAAGTATGGAAAAGATCATAAAAAACTGGCTGACGGAAACTATCCAGTATATGGATCAGGCGGAATAATGCGATATGTAGAAAAGCCTCTCTATACTGGCGAATCTGTTCTAATTCCCCGTAAAGGAACTCTCAACAATATCATGTATGTCAATGAAGCGTTCTGGTCGGTAGACACCATGTTCTATACCGAGATGCTGCGTCCTAATATTGCAAAATTTGTGTACCATTTTGTAAAAAGCAAAGATCTGGCTTCACTGAATGCTGGCTCTGCTGTACCGAGCATGACAACCAATATTCTTAACGCAATGCAACTATATATTCCTGACGAAAAAACATTAGAAAAGTTTGAGAATATAGTTTCGCCAATGTATAGTGCAATGCAGGAAAACACAAAAGAATCCAAGATTCTTGCCAATACTCGTGATGCACTTCTGCCAAAACTTATGTCCGGCGAGCTTGATGTCTCTGACATCGATCTTTAAGCCGCTAAATTCTTGTTTACCACGAAAAATGTAACGAAAAAAGGAGTGATTAACCTATGGCTGGCTTTTATACCGAAGCAGACTATGAAAATTCTGTTATAGAGCTATTTCAGAATATGGGGTATCGGCATGTCTATGCTCCTGATTTGGAGCGGGACTTCAAAAGCCCCCTGTATGAAGATAAATTAGACGAAACACTGCATCGTTTGAATCCGGATATGCCGGAGGACGCAATTCACGATGCTTTGTATAAGCTGAGAAATTTTGAAAATGCGGAAATTGTGCAGAAAAACGCTCTTTTTATGGATTACATTCAGCACGGTGTAGAAGTGCGTTATTTTGTCAAGGGTGAGGAACGCTCCGGCTTGGTATATCTTGTTGATTACAAGAATCCGGACAACAACTCCTTTATTGTGGCGAACCAGTGGACATTTATTGAGAACAGCACCAAACGCCCTGACGTACTGCTATTTTTGAATGGTATGCCGGTAGTCCTGGTGGAACTGAAATCTCCCTCTCGTGAGGAAACGGATGCATCCGAAGCATACACACAGATTCGCAACTATATGCATGAGATTCCTTCCATGTTTATTTATAACTGTATCTGTGTTATGAGTGACCTTATGACATCGAAAGCTGGTACAATTACTTCTGGCGAAGATCGCTTCATGGAATGGAAAACGAAGGACGGCGGCTATGAAAATACACAGTATGCTCAGTTCGATACATTTTTTGAGGGTATTTTTGAAAAAGAACGTTTACTGGATATTATCAAGAACTTTATCTGTTTCTCCAATGAAGGAACCAAACAGTTCAAGATATTAGCAGGTTATCACCAGTATTTTGCTGTCAATAAGGCAGTACTTTCCACGAAACACGCAACGGAGACAGACGGCAAGGGTGGTGTATTCTGGCATACACAAGGCAGCGGCAAATCGCTGTCGATGGTGTTTTATGCCCATTGTCTGCAAGATGCTTTGGATAGCCCGACCATCGTAGTTATCACAGATCGCAACGACCTGGATGACCAGCTTTACAGGCAATTTGCCAAGTGCAAGGATTTTCTGCGTCAAGACCCAGTTCATGCCGAAAGCCGGGTGCATTTGAAAGAATTACTGGACGGTAGAAAAGCAAACGGCATTATTTTTACCACGATGCAGAAATTTGAGGAATCCTTTGATTGCCTTTCTGAGCGCAGAAATATTGTGGTTATGGCGGATGAAGCTCATCGTGGGCAGTACGGTTTGAAAGAAAAGGTCGATGTCAAGACAGGTGAAATCAAAATCGGTTCTGCTCGTATTATCCGCAATGCTCTGCCGAATGCAACTTTTATCGGATTTACCGGAACACCGATTTCTATGAAAGACCGCAATACTCGTGAAGTGTTTGGTGACTACATAGATATTTACGACATGACACAGGCAGTTGAAGATGGTGCTACTCGTCCAGTATATTACGAAAGCCGTGTTATCAAGCTGAAACTGGATGAGCAGACTTTGAAGCTCATTGACCAAGAATATGACATTATGGCAAAAAATGCTGATCCAGAGGTTATCGAAAGGAGCAAAAAAGAACTGGGGAAGATGGAAGCCATTCTTGGCAATGAGAAAACTATCAACTCCCTTGTGGACGATATTTTGAATCATTATGAAAATTATCGTGCGAATCTGCTCACAGGTAAGGCAATGATCGTAGCATACTCACGCCCTATTGCCATGAAGATATATGAGCGTATCTTGCAACTTCGTCCCGGATGGACGGATAAGGTTGCTGTTGTTATGACAGGTAGTAACAAAGATCCAGAAGAATGGAATAAAATCATCGGCAATAAACACCATAAGGATGAGCTGGCAAAGGAGTTTAAGGATAATGATAGTCCGCTGAAGATTGCCATTGTCGTGGATATGTGGCTTACAGGATTTGATGTGCCATCTCTTGCAACCATGTATGTGTACAAGCCGATGCAGGGGTATAATCTGATGCAGGCTATTGCCAGAGTAAACCGTGTATTTGGAGATAAGGAAGGCGGTCTGATTGTCGATTATGTTGGCATTGCGTCTGCATTGAAGCAGGCAATGAATGACTACACTACTCGCGATAGGAAGAATTACGGTGATACCGATGTTGCCAAGGTTGCATATCCGAAGTTCCTTGAGAAACTGTCTATCTGTCGGGATTTGTTCCACGGTTATGATTATTCCAAGTTTATGACAGGTACGGATTTGGAACGTTCCAAGGCAATCAGCGGTGCGGTCAACTTTATTGTCGCTGTGAATAAAGAACAGGAACGAGAGGATTTCCTGAAAGAGGCATTGCTGCTCAGGCAAGCATTGTCGCTGTGTTCCTCTCTGGCAGAAAAAGAGCTGCGTGTGGAAGCGGCATTCTTTGAATCCGTTCGTGTGCTTGTTACAAGATTGATGAATCAGGGAGAGGGGAAGAAAATTTCTCTGCCAGAAATGAATGCTCGCATTAACGAGCTTCTGAAAGCCAGTGTTCAGAGCGAAGGCGTCATTAACCTTTTCTCAGATATAAATCAGGATTTTTCGCTCTTTGATCCAAAGTTCCTTGAGGAAATCTCTAAAATGAAGGAGAAAAACCTTGCTGTAGAGCTGTTAAAAAGGCTGATTGCGGAACAGGTGCAGATTTACCGTCATACAAATGTGGTAAAATCGCAGAAATTCAGTGAAATTATACAGCGTGCTATGAATGCGTATCTGAATGGAATGTTGACCAATGAACAGGTTATTGAAGAATTGCTGAATCTGGCAAAACAGATTGCGACAGCTCATAAAGAGGGAGACAAGCTTGGACTGACTGCTGATGAACTGGCATTTTATGATGCGCTGACAAAGCCGGAGGCCATTAAGGATTTCTATGAAAACGAAGAACTGATTGCCATTACAAAGGAACTGGCAGATACACTGCGTAAGAACAGAACAATAGATTGGCAGAAACGGGATTCTGCCAGAGCGAAAATGCGTATGATGATTAAGCGGTTGCTCAAAAAGCATCGCTATCCGCCGGAAGGAATGGATGATGCAGTGCAGACCGTGATGACACAGTGTGAGCTATGGACAGATAATAATGATATGGAGAATTACGCTGAGAATAGCAAGGTGTATACCTATTCTCCGAAAACGGAATTGGGTATGGTTGCTGAAGACACGGCACCGTATGGGAAATAGATGTATAAGTAAGTAAGGGGATGCCTATATTATATTCAAAATCAAAAACATTGTTAAAGAAATATCTTTACTCTATTTAAGGGGTAAGTTATAATAATTCTGCTTAAAAGAATAAATGTGCCAAGTGCTGAAAAATATATAAAATTTATACTATTTTCAGAAGAGGGAATCAGGTGAGAATCCTGAACGATCCGGTCACTGTATTCAGTTATGCCACATTCATATCCATTGCATTTTTATGTGAGAAGGGAATGGGGATTTAAGCTGTAAGCCAGGAAACCTGCTTGGTTCATAGAAAGAAACTTCCGTGTAAAGTGCTGTCTTTCGTATCATGTTTTTTTGTGATGCCCGCTTTTTCATGGAAGCGGACTTTTTTCTTTTAAAAACAAAAAAACAAAAGAAAAAATAAGGAGAAAAAGCATGAAAAACATGAAAACAGCAGCAGGAATGTTATGTCTGGCAGGAATTCTCAGCCTGGGAATGGGAACAACTGTATTTGCGGAGGATGGAGACAGCCATTATCCCGTAACAATCACAACCTACAATTATGAGAACGAACCGGTTGAAATGACTTTTGAGAAAGCTCCGGAGAAAGTATTTGCATATGCAAACTCCAATATCGAAGAGCTTCTGGCACTTGGTCTCGGTGATAAGATCGTAGCTGCTTGCGGTCTGGACGGTGATGTGCGTGAGGATTTAAAAGATGAATTTGACAAGATTCAGTATATGGATACCAAGCCATCCAAAGAGGAAGTTGTTGCAATGGAGCCTGATTTTATTGCGGCATGGTATTCTTCTTTCAGTGATGACTGGCTTTCTGATGTAAGCTTCTGGCAGGAGAGAGATGTAAATACATACATGTCCCTGAACAGTTCTGCAAAGGGACCGGCTTCTGAGTTCCCACGTACAATTGAAGACGAATATGAGGATATCCTGAACCTTGGCAAGATCTTTGATTGCGAAGACAAGGCAGAGGAAATCGTTGATCAGATGAAGGGTGAGATTGATAAAGTAAAAGAGCATGTAGAAGGAACAGACCCGTTATCCGTAGCAGTTCTTGAGGATGAGGGAGATTCCTTCCGTGTATATGGAACAGAGACACTTGGCGGAAATATTCCGGAGACACTTGGTGCAGAGCTGAAGCTTGGTGCAGAGAACTCTGAAAACGTTGGTGCAGAGGATCTGATTGCAGCTGATCCGGATGTATTATTCATGATCAACTATGATGGATTTATGACAGCTGATGAGGCAATCGCTGATATTACAGATAACCCTGCATATGCGAGCCTTTCTGCAGTTAAGAACAACAAAGTATTCTCTGTAAACCTGAACGAGGTATACTGCAGCGGTGTGAGAACCTATGATGGAATTATGACATTTGCAAAAGCATTATATCCGGATCTGTACGAATAAAATGAAAAGAAAACCGGATTTTAAAAATGGAATTTTTCATGGAAAGCCGATCTATGTGCTGGCGGTGATATTACTGACTGTGCTTCTGGTGATATCCATTCTGACTGCAGTTACCATTGGTTCTGTAGATCTTTCTGTGAAAGATGTGTATAGTGTAATTTTGTATAAAGTATTTGGAATCGGGGATCCGGAGGTTTATGGTGTAGGAGCCATGTCTGATATTGTGTGGTTTATCCGCCTTCCCCGTATTCTTCTTGCAACAGCCGTTGGCATGGGTCTGGCAGTTGCAGGTGTGGTAATGCAGGCCATTGTGAAAAATCCGATTGCAGATCCGTATATTCTTGGTATTTCCTCTGGTGCATCTCTTGGTGCAACAGTGGCAATCTTTCTTGGAGTTGGAGCCGTATTTGGCTCCAACTCTATTGGAATCTGCGCATTTATCGGAGCCTTCCTTATTTCTGTACTGGTACAGATCACTGCAAATATAGGAGGCCGGGCAAATTCAGTCCGACTTCTGCTTGCAGGTACAGCACTTGGAAGTGTGTGCAGTGCATTTTCAAACTTTGTTGTCTATATTGCGGGCGACAGAGATGGAATCCAGACAGTTACTTTCTGGCTGATGGGAAGTCTGGCAGGCGCGAAATGGGAAAATCTGGCTGTGATTATTCCCTGCGTTTTTATAGCAACCCTGTTTTTCTGCACCCAGAGCCGTATTCTCAATATGATGCTGCTTGGAGATGAGGTATCCATCACATTAGGAACTGACCTGCACAGATATCGTCAGGTGTATCTTGTAGTGACAGCACTGTTGATCGGTTTTGTGGTATATTCCGCAGGTATCATTGGATTTGTAGGACTCATTATTCCTCATGTGGTACGAATGTTCTTTGGAACCGATCATAAGAAAATGCTTCCACTGTCAGCACTTAGCGGTTCCATTTTCCTGATCTGGGCAGATGTTGCTTCCAGGATCATTATTCCCAAGAGTGAAGTCCCAATCGGAATCCTGGTATCCATGATCGGAGCACCTTGCTTTATTTATCTGCTGGTACGCAGATCTTATGGATTCGGAGGTGAGAAATCATGAAACTGACAGCTTCTGATATCCATGTGGAGCTTGGCGGAAATGAGATTCTTAAGGGAATTGACGCAGCCATAAAGGAAAAGGAATTTGTAGGAATTATAGGACCAAACGGAAGTGGAAAAAGTACATTGCTGAAATGTATTTACCGTGTACTGAAGCCAGATACTGGTGTGATCATGTTGGATGGAAAACCGCTGAACGAATATAAGGTAAAGGATTCTGCAAAAGCACTGGCAGTGGTGTCCCAGCACAACTACTATAATTTTGAATTTTCCGTACAGGAAATTGTAATGATGGGAAGGGCGCCTCATAAGAAAACCATGGAACGGGATAATGCCGAGGATTATAAGATCGTGGAAGAGTGTCTGGAAAAAGTGGGAATGCTTCCCTATCGGCACCGTGTTTTTTCCAGTCTGTCTGGCGGTGAGCAGCAGCGAATCATTCTGGCAAGAGCTCTGGCGCAAAAAACTGACTGTCTGATCCTGGATGAGCCTACCAACCATCTTGACATCAAATACCAGCTTCAGCTTCTGGATATTGTAAAAAGTCTCGGGATTACCGTAATCGGTGCTTTGCATGATCTGAATATTGCAGCAGCATATTGCGACCGGATCTATGCCATGAAGAACGGTCGTCTGGTGGCTTGCGGAACTCCGGAAGAAGTCATTACAGAAGATTTTATACATATGTTGTATGAAGTAGATGCAACTGTAAAAAAGGATGAATACGGCATGCTGAATGTTACATACCATCCTTTGCATGTGAAAAAATAAAGGAAAAGTGGAGGAAATCTGAATGAGCGATACAGCAAAAAAAGGGATCCTTGTAGTCAGCTTTGGTACCAGTCATGAAGATACCAGAGCAGTGACTATTGATGCGATTGAAAAAGAAATTGGAGCTGCTTTTACAGATTGTAAAATTTATCGCGCATGGACCAGCAAAATGATTCTCGCCAGAATTGAAAAGAGAGATCATATTCACTATGACAATGTGACAGAAGCAATGGAGCGTATGAAAAAGGATGGAATTACAGAGGTGATCATTCAGCCTACTCATGTAATGAACGGTGTGGAAAATGATCTTATGAAAAAGGATGTTCTGGCGTATGCAGATCATTTTCAGTCTGTGAAATTCGGAGCTCCTCTGCTTACAACAGAAGAAGATAATGAGTACGTGGTGAAAGCGGTTGCAGATGAGTTTTCTGTAATTAAAGATAAGGAGACGGCACTTGTGCTTATGGGGCATGGAACCGAGCACTACGCAAATGCCGTTTATGCCGCACTGGATTACAGGTTCGAGGATATGGGATATGAAAATGTGATCGTAGGAACTGTGGAAGGTTATCCTGAAATTGACCAGGTCCTGAAACAGCTTGGAAAATGCGGGGCAAAAAAAGTGGTAATCGCACCGTTTATGATCGTTGCCGGTGACCATGCGAAAAATGACATGGCAGGAGAGGAAGAAGACTCCTGGAAAAATATCATCAGCAAAGCTGGCTATGAAGTGCAGACAGTTCTGAAGGGACTGGGGGAATATGAAAGTATTCGAAAACTCTTTGTGGAACATGCGAGGGAAGCGGTATGATTAAAATTGGAACACTGACCTGCCTTCATTCCAATAATGTCTGTGCCAGAGTGGGGTGCCTGAAAGCCTTTCAGAATCGCAGTGACTTTTTTGAAGGATATTCTCCGGATACACTTCTGGGAGCAATGATGACCTGTAATGGATGCAAAAGTGCAAATCCCAAAGAACCGGATGTGGATGAAGGAATTCTGGAAAAAATAGACAGGCTGGTCAGCGAGGAAATCAAGGTGATGCATGTGGGAGCCTGTCGTCTGGACAGGGAGAAAAGTGAGTGCCCAAGAATTGCCAAAATCTGTGAGATGATAGAATCCAAGGGAATCCAGGTGGTAAGAGGAACTCACAGAGAATCCTGAAACAGGATAGAGAAATCGTATAGGGGAAACTTCCAGGCAGATTGTGGAAAATAGTCTGTCTGGAAGCTTTTTTATTGCTGTGTTTTGCCTGGCTTTATTGACAATATACGCAGGAATTAGTAAAATGAGCGGTGGCAGAAAATGATATTTAAGGAGAATTACATAAGATGAGTATTTCTATGATTGGAATAGACCATAGTATGGCTCCCGTAGATATACGAGCCTTGTTTGCATTTACCAGAAAAAATGCAGGGGAGGCTATGGAAAAATTAAAGGAACAGCCGGGAATAGACGGCTGTATTATTCTTTCTACATGCAATCGCCTGGAGGTATGGGCAAGTGTAGATGATACGGCAGAGCTTTCTTTATACAAAGAGCTTTGTAAACTGAAAAACATTAATGATGATCAGTACGAGATATATTTTACAAAGCGTGAAGGCCATGCTGCTGTGGAACATCTGTTTTACCTTGCATCAGGTCTGAAATCCCAGATACTTGGAGAAGATCAGATTCTTACTCAGGTAAAAGATGCACTGGGAATTGCCAGAGAGCATTTTACAACAGATGGAGCCCTTGAAGTGCTTTTCCGAATGGCTGTAACAGCAGGAAAAAAGATTAAAACTGAGGTGCCATTTTCTCATGGAAATCCGTCTGTGATCCATCAGGCGATAGAAATGCTTGACAGACAGGGCTATTGCGTACAGGATAAGGTCTGCATGGTGATCGGAAATGGGGAAATGGGAAAGGTTGCAGCCCAGGCTCTTATGGAAGCCGGTGCAGATGTGACTGTAACCGTGCGTCAGTATCGCAGCGGAATGGTGAATATTCCATTTGGATGTAAACGAATTAATTATGGCGAAAGAATGGACTATCTGCCTAAGTGTGATCTTGTAGTCAGTGCTACGGCAAGTCCGAATTTTACTTTGCGTGAGGAACTGTTTGAAAATCTGGAACTGGAAAAAAGTATTGTTCTCATTGATCTGGCAGTTCCAAGGGATATTGAACCGGAGGTTGGAAAATTCGAAGGGATAACCTTGTTTGATATGGATAGCTTCCGCATGGAAGAAACTCCGGATGAGCTTCAGGAAAATCTTGAGGCGGCAGGACTGATCGTGAGAGATCAGATGGATGAATTTTTTAAATGGTTAGATGGTAAGGAACTGATACCAAGAATTCAGGAAATCAAAGAGAATGCAGTGAATGACTTTAACCTGCGGATCATGAAGCCATTGAAAAACACACAGATGGATGAGCAGGAAAAAGAGAAGTTGATAAATGCAGTGGATACTGCAATGGGGAAGGTTATAAATAAAATGCTGTTTGCATTGAGAGACAGTGTGAATGAGAAAGCATTTCTGGAATGTGTAGCAGGATTGGAGAAAACATATGAAAAATAAGCGCTATTTCCCACTGTATGTGGATCTATCGGATAAGAACATTGTGGTAGTGGGTGGGGGAACCATTGCCACAAGAAGAGTGAAAGCATTATTATTATTTACCAGGAATATTACAGTAATTGCGCCGAAGATGACAGCAGATCTCTGGGAACTGGGCAAGCTGGGAAAAATTCAGATCCAGCCCCGTCCTGTGAAAAAATCGGATTTCTCTATGGCTTATATGGTGCTGGCTGTTACGAATAACAGTGAGCTAAATGAGGAAATTTACCGTACCTGTAAAGAAGAGGGAATTTATGTAAATGTTGCAAGTGATAAGAATTTGTGCGATTTTTACTTTCCCGGAATTTGTCTGAAGGATGATATTGTAGTGGGAATCACGGCCAGCGGTGTCAATCACAAAAAGGCTAAGGCAGTAAGAGAAAAAATGCAGGCACTTCTGGAAGAACTGGAAAAAGATGAGGATAGTTATGAATAAAAAAGTTGTGATCGGAAGCAGGGAAAGCAAGCTTGCCGTACTGCAAAGCCAGATGGTGAAGGACTATATTGTATGCAGGCATCCGCAAATGGATGTGGAAATCCTGACCATGAAGACTACAGGAGACAAAATACTGGACCGTACTCTGGATAAGATTGGAGGAAAAGGCCTTTTTGTAAAGGAACTGGATCGGGCGCTTTTAGAGGGCAGAAGTCAGCTTTCTGTTCATAGCCTGAAGGATATGCCTATGGAAGTCCCGGAGAAGCTCCCCATACTTGCTTTTTCAAAAAGGGAAGACGTAAGAGATGTGCTGGTTCTCCCAAAAGGCTGTGATGTTCTGGATCCTTTGAAGCCTATCGGTTGTTCCAGCCTTCGCAGAAAGCTGCAGCTGAAAGAAATTTACCCGGATATGCAGGTGAAAAGTATTCGTGGAAATCTTCAGACCAGACTGGAAAAGCTGGATAGTGGAGAATATTCTGCGTTAGTTCTTGCAGCCGCCGGTTTGAAACGTCTGGGGCTTGAAAACAGGATCAGCAGGTATTTTGATACAGAAGAAATGATTCCGGCAGCGGGACAGGGAATTCTTGCAGTTCAGGGAATTGATGGTCTGGATTATGAGTTTCTGAAAGGGTATGATGATCTGCAGGCCCATCAGGCTGCAACAGCAGAGAGAGCCTTTGTAAAATATTTAAATGGCGGATGTACCTCTCCGGTAGCTGCCTATGGAGAAATCAAAGATGGTCAGTTGAAACTTACCGGTCTTTACTATGAAGAAAAGACTGGGCATTATCTGAAAGGATATAAAACAGGAAATCCTTCAGATGCAGAAAAACTGGGAACTTCTCTTGCAAAAGAACTGCAGGAGCGCTGCAAAGTGGAATACAAAGAGTCTGGCTTGCAGGAAGACAACAAAAAAGAACCGGGAAAAGTCTGGCTGGTGGGAGCTGGTCCTGGAGATGTGGGGCTTTTTACAATGAAAGGTGCCCAGGTTCTGGAACAGGCAGATGTGGTTGTTTATGACAGCCTGGTAGGACAGGGAATCCTGACCAGAATTCCTGCTTCTGCAAAACTGATCAATGTGGGAAAACGTGCCGGCCACCATACTATGTCCCAGGAGAAGATTAACCAGGTTCTTGCTGATGAGGCAAAAAAGGGCAACCGGGTAGTACGACTGAAAGGCGGCGATCCTTTCCTTTTTGGACGAGGAGGAGAGGAACTGGAGCTTCTCACAAAGGAGGGCATTCCTTATGAAGTAGTTCCTGGTGTGACTTCCCCGATTTCCGTACCTGCATATAACGGAATTCCTGTGACACATCGGGATTTCTGTTCGTCTGTTCATGTTATCACCGGACATAAGCGCAAGGGAATGGAGTACGACATTGATTTTGAGGCGCTGGTACATACGAAAGGAACTCTTGTTTTTCTCATGGGAATCACTGCCATGGAGGATATCTGCAGTGGCCTTATGAAAGCTGGAATGGATCCGGATATGCCTGCCGCTGTTTTGTCCAAAGGAACCACGGCAGGCCAGAAACGAGTGGTGGCTACTGTTGGCACCTTGAAAGCTGCGGCTGACCAGGCGAAGATTCAGACACCGGCCATTATTGTGGTAGGAAAGCTCTGCACTTTGGCAGATGATTTTGCCTGGTATGAGAAATTACCTCTGGCAGGCTGGAAGATTCTTGTCACCCGGCCCAAGGAGAATATTTCCAGAACTGCGGCCCTTCTTCGGGAGAAAGGTGCAGAAGTACTGGAACTTCCATCCATCAGTATTATCCCTCTGGAGGATCAGAGCAGACTGTACCAGGCCTTTTCTCATATCCGCAGCTATGACTGGCTGGTATTTACAAGTCCTGCAGGCGTGGAAGTTTTCTTCAGGCAAATGGAGAAAAAGAAGATCGACCTGCGTTCTCTTGGAAATGCAAAAATCGCGGTGATCGGTGAGGGCACAAAGAAGAAATTTCTGGAAAGAGGAATCTATCCGGATTTCATGCCTTCTGTTTATGATGGAAATACCCTTGGAAAAGAACTTGGCGCTCTTTTAAATGGAACAGAAAAGATTCTGATTCCAAGAGCCTCCCTTGGAAACAAGGAGCTGGCAGAAGAACTGAAAAAAACAGGTGCACAGGTGGATGATGTTCCGACTTATGAGACCGGATATGTAAGCTGTCCTCTTATTAATGAGAAAAGAGAATTTGAAGAGGGCACCATTGACCTGGCTGTATTTACCAGCGCTTCCACAGTGAAAGGCTTTGTGGAGAGTACCAAAGGACTTGATTATTCCAGGGTTCGTGCTGCATGTATTGGAAAACAGACTCGTGCAGCGGCGGATTCTTATGGAATGCAGACATATATGTCAGAAAAAGCAACCATCGACAGTCTGATCGAACTGGTTGAGACACTGAAGAGGAGTGAAGAAAAATGGAACTGATTAAGAGACCTAGAAGATTAAGGGGCAGTGCAAATTTGCGAAAAATGGTGAGAGAGACCAGAATGGACAAATCTTCTCTTATCTATCCGCTGTTTGTAATGGAAGGAAATGGAATCCAGGAAGAGATTCCTTCCATGGAAGGGCAGTACCGTTACAGCCTGGACCGTCTTCCCTATAAGCTGGAGCAGTTGGAAAAAGCAGGGGTAAACAGCATTATGCTTTTTGGAATCCCGGCTCATAAGGATGAAGTCGGAAGCGGCGCTTACGCTCAGGATGGTATTGTACAGAAGGCACTTCGGGAAGCAAAGAGCAGATTTCCAGAGATGTATTATGTGACAGATGTGTGCATGTGTGAATACACCTCCCACGGTCACTGCGGCGTTCTTTGCGGCCATGATGTTGACAACGACAAGACACTGGAGCTTCTGGCAAAAACAGCTCTGTCTCATGCGCAGGCTGGCTCTGATATGATCGCGCCTTCCGATATGATGGACGGACGTGTGGCTGCCATCCGTAAAGAACTGGATCTGGGCGGTTATACCAATATTCCAATCATGTCTTATGCAGTAAAATACGCTTCTGCGTTCTATGGCCCATTCCGTGATGCAGCTGGAAGTGCTCCTGCTTTTGGAGACCGCAAGAGCTATCAGATGGATTTCCACAACAGAAGAGAGGGAATGAAAGAAGCTCTTATGGATATTGAAGAAGGCGCTGATATTATTATGGTGAAGCCTGCCATGTCCTATCTTGATATGGTATCTGAGATCTCCAAGGCTGTGAATGTTCCGGTAGCGGCCTATAGTGTAAGCGGTGAGTATGCCATGGTGAAGGCAGCGGCGAAGATGGGCTGGATCGACGAAGAGCGGATCATTGGAGAAATGGCGGTGGGAGCTTATCGTGCAGGTGCCCAGATTTATATCACTTATTTTGCAGAAGAAATTGCAAAAATGATGGAGGAAGGGAGAATCGGATAATGACAAAGTCTGAGAAGCTTTTTGAGAGAGCGGTAAAAAGAATCCCCGGCGGTGTAAACAGTCCGGTGCGTGCATATGGCGCTATTGGAGAAGCACCGAGATTTATTGAACGAGCAGAAGGCTGCTATATTTATGATGTAGATGGCAACCGCTATATTGATTACATAGATTCCTGGGGACCAATGATCCTGGGACACAATTTTCCTGCAATACGGGAAAGTGTTCTGAAGGCCTGTGAAAAAGGTCTGAGCTTTGGATGCGCTACAGAGATCGAAGTGGAAATGGCTGAATTTATCTGTGACAGAATCCCGCATGTGGATATGATCCGAATGGTCAATTCTGGTACAGAAGCTGTTATGAGTGCAATCCGTGTTGCAAGAGGTTATACGGGGAAAAATAAGATCATCAAATTTGCAGGCTGCTATCATGGACACAGTGATGCCATGCTGGTAAGCGCAGGTTCCGGTGTGATGACAAGTGGTGTGCCGGACAGTGCCGGTGTTCCAAAAGGCTGTACAGAGGATACTATGCTGGCAGCTTACAACGATCTTGGCAGTGTGGAGACTCTTTTTCAGCAGGCAGATGGCCAGGTGGCAGCAGTGATCGTGGAAGCAGTTGGAGCCAACATGGGTGTAGTTCCGCCAAGGGAAGGATTTCTGCAGGGACTTCGCGCTCTTTGCGACCAATACCATGCCCTTCTTATTTTTGATGAGGTGATTACCGGATTCCGACTTGCATTTGGCGGCGCAGCACAGTATTTTGGTGTAACACCGGATCTGGTTACTTATGGAAAAATCATTGGTGCCGGAATGCCGGTAGGTGCATATGGCGGAAGAAGAGATGTGATGGAATTGGTTGCTCCGGCAGGAAAAGTATATCAGGCAGGTACTTTAAGCGGAAATCCGGTAGCTATGGCTGCCGGGCTTACCCAGCTGAAATATTTGTATGACCATCAGGAAATTTACACGGAACTGGAGAAAAAGGGAGAGCTTCTCTACGGTGGAATGGGAAAAATCGTGAAAGAAAAAGGTCTGAATTACCAGATGAATTATGTGGGCTCTCTTGGAAGCCTGTTCTTTACGGGACAGCCTGTTGTAGATTATGTTTCTGCAAAATCTTCTGACACAGTGGCATTTGCAGAATATTTCAAAAAAATGCTGAATATGGGAATTCATATGGCTCCGTCCCAGTTTGAAGCTATGTTCCTGTCAGCGGCTCATACAGATGAAATTATTATGGAAACTCTGGATGCAGTAAAGCTTGTTCTTTGAAAATGTGTGTGGTATAATTTAGACACAATTACATAAAAGAAACCAGAATACGAGTTGCTGTAATAAAATGCGGCTGTAATAAATGAACCGTGGCAGAGGATTTACTGATATAGAGGATGCAGTAATATTCAGAGCTGCACAGTGACCCGCTACGCTGTAAAAAAGATCGGAAGAACAGCGTGAACGGACGGTTTCCAGAAAGAGACTGTAGGAGGCTAGACAAATGGGTAAGAAATATGTGGCTTATGTAGGAACCTATACTCACGGAACCAGCAAGGGAATTCAGGTTTATGACGTGAACCTGGAAGAAGGTACTCTCACAGAGAGAAGTGAAGTGGAAGTTAGTAATGCGTCTTATACCGCAGTATCCAAGAATGGAAAATACCTTTATTCTATCGAGGATGAGGGTGTTGCAGTATTCAAGCGTGATCATAATGGCGATTTGGCACGTATCAACAGCGTGGATATTGATGGCATGAGAGGTTGTTTCCTTGCTACAGACGTAGATGGCAAATATCTTTACGTAGCAGGTTATCACGATGGAAAGGTAACCGTTGTACACACTCATAAGGATGGACGTCTTGGAAGTGTTATGGACGGTGTTTTCCACACTGGTCTTGGAAGTGTTGCAGAGCGTAACTTCCGTCCTCACGTAAACTGTGTACGTCCTACTCCGGATAATAAATATCTCTGCGCAGTAGATAATGGAATTGACCAGATCAAGGTTTACCGGATCAATAAGCGCACAGATAAGCTGGAGCTTGTTGATATTGTCCGCTGCCCGAGAGAGAGCGGACCGCGTATTATCCGTTTCAGCGCAGATGGACGTTATGCATATGTTCTGTTTGAGCTGAGCAATGAGATTAAAGTGTACAGCTACAATGGAGAGGGTGATACTCCGGAGTTTGAGCTGCTTCAAAGTGTTTCCACCCTTGCGAAGAAGGAAGACGGAAGCGTATCTCATAATGCCGCATCAGGTCTTGCTCTTGCACCGGATGGCAAGCATTTATTCTGCACTACAGCAGGTGAGAATACAGTAGGTATGTTTGAGGTAGATGGTGAGACTGGTCTTCTGGATCGTAAATTTGTTCTTCCTGTAAGTGGTGATTATCCGAAAGACCTTGTTATTTTCCCGGATAATCAGCACATTGCCGTTGCCAACCACTCCAGCAACAGCATTACAACCTTCAAGGTTGACTACGAGAAGAACATCATTATGATGAAGGGCAAACCACGTAAGATCGAGACCCCGAACTGTATCAATATCTGGCCGGTACCGGATGGAGAGGATATTGAGGATATAGAGGCCTGATAAATTCTGATGTCAAGCGTTTTTGAAAATGTCCTAAAATAATTGAAGTATTAGCCCCGGCTTTT
>OBIA01000616.1_pt1 | contig 22540 bp, 19 predicted proteins | sample 1519911 | NCBI WGS metagenome assembly OBIA01 (sample SAMN04209236, study PRJEB22552) | human gut metagenome | biome: gut; material: feces | host: Homo sapiens | place: USA: Oklahoma | reverse complement strand
TATGTTAACATAACATCCCAATTTTGTCAAATGAAAAAAGTGTGACGAGCATTTGGAATGGAATTTGGGCTTGTATGTCTCGGGATTTTGGCATATTTATGCCAAAACACCTCGCGGGATAATGGCTACTGAATAGTTACGTGACAGGTAACAATACGGTAGATTTTTGCATTTATGAAACGGTCACCTGCACAAAAAAGGAAATCGAAAAAACAGAAGAACTGTTCCGGTGATGAGAGTTCAAAACGGAACGGTGATAAAGGAGAAATTACCATGCCAGTATTTGATTTTAATAATACCCCGGATAAAGATAAACCGTTGACCTGTACTTATACAACCTTCCGCTCCGACGAATCCACCGCTACACCGGAACGCCCGATGCTGGTGCTGGATAACAAAAAACGGCAGTGGAAACACCATTCCAGCGGATTCTTTTCTAATCCGGCGAAACAGACGACTTTTGAATTTGAGGAGGAAGACGGTATCGTATCCGCGGACATCCTGCAGATCGATGCCCGTTTTGTCAGTCTGTTAAAATGGCTCGGCGGTAATCATATTCATATCCGGCTGTCCGGTGAGAACAGAGAAAATGGGTATGCCGTTTATAAGATCCGTGAGATCGCTTTCGGTGGCGGCACCAAACTTTCGGCGGAGGATGGTTTTTTACAGTTTATGATCGAACGTCTTCTGGCAAGCAATGCACCGGAAGAGATCGAGGAAGATGAGGATGCAGAAGAAATCGGCGATGATATGAAACTGACCAGTATACAGAGCATCACCGACTTTATGACCTGCGCCGGAAAAACACTGCCGGATAATATTCGTCTCTGGGCGAGAAGAAACCTGGCGGTTGCAAAATCCCATGAGGTATCTCCGGAAGAGAGACGGCATGCACAGAGAGCACTGTCGATTATGATGAATGTACAGTGGAAGAGCAATTACTTTGAGTCTATCGACCCGCAGGAAGCAAGAAGAATCCTCGATGAAGAACTGTACGGTATGGAGAAGGTAAAACAGAGAATTATCGAGACGATCATCCAGATCAACCGTACACATACGTTACCGGCATACGGTCTGCTTCTGGTAGGACCTGCCGGAACAGGAAAATCACAGATTGCCTATGCGGTTGCAAGAATTCTGAAACTGCCGTGGACAACCCTGGATATGAGTTCCATCAATGATCCGGAACAGCTGACCGGAAGTTCCCGTGTCTATGCCAATGCAAAACCCGGTATCATCATGGATGCATTTTCGATGGCAGGAGAGTCCAATCTGGTATTTATCATCAACGAGCTGGACAAAGCTGCCTCCGGCAAAGGAAACGGAAACCCGGCGGATGTTCTGCTGACCCTGCTTGATAACCTGGGATTCACTGATAACTATATGGAATGTATGATCCCTACGGTAGGTGTCTATCCGATCGCCACCGCCAACGACAAATCCCAGATCAGTGCACCGCTGATGTCCCGTTTTGCGGTGATCGACATTCCGGATTATACAGACGAAGAAAAGAAAATTATTTTCTCAAAATACGCACTGCCGAAAGTACTGAAGCGAATGAGTCTAAAAGAAAATGAAATTATTCTGACAGATGAGGGGCTGGACAGAATCATTCAGAAACATGCGAATACCAGCGGTATCCGTGATCTGGAACAGGCCGCAGAGCATATCGCAGCCAATGCTCTGTATCAGATTGAAGTCAATCATATGCAATCTGTAACGATCGATGCACAGATGGTAGAGAAAGTGCTTGAGTAATAAATATGAAAGAAAGTGTGACAGATGACTGGGTACATTAAAATTGCCCAAGGAGGATAATTGTTATGTGGAATGGAAAGAAAAAAGCAGTAACATTCAGTTACGATGATGGTGTGACACAGGATCGCCGTCTGGTGGAAATGATGAATACTTATGGTGTAAAAGGCACCTTTAACTTAAACAGCGGTATACAGTCTTATACAAATGTATGGGAACATTCAAAGGGGCTTCTGATTCATCGAATGAACATAGAAAGCTTAAAAGAACTGTATCAGGGACATGAGATTGCAGCACATTGTCTGACACATGCAGATCTTCCCAAATATGATGAAGAGACGATCCGCAATGAGATTCTGGAAGACAAGAAAAATCTGGAAGAACGGTTTGGGCAGCCTGTTGTGGGAATGGCGTATCCGTTTGGTACTTATAACGATACAGTAGTGGATATTGCGCGTGCCTGTGGTATCCGTTATTCCCGTACGATAGAGCGGACCGGAAATTTTGGACTTCCGGAAGAGCCGCTGACACTGAAGCCAACCTGCCATCATAATGATGCGGATGTGATGGATCTGATTGACCGTTTTCTGGCATCTGACAGTGAGGAACCACAGCTTTTCTATCTGTGGGGACACAGTTATGAGTTTGACGTGGATCAGAACTGGGATCGGATGGAAGAGATCCTGAAAAAATTGTCCGGTCATGATGAAATCTTTTACGGAACAAACAGAGAAGTGTTATTTGGTGAATAATAACTATCTCGTACATAATAGTATGATTATGTTCTGAATACTATCAGAATCTGTGACAGATGCAAAGAAAAAAGGAGAACACAAATGCAATATGCAATCATAGGAGCCGGAGGAACCGGCGGAGTTATGGGATATTTTATGACAAAGGCAGGAAAAGATGTGACACTGATTGCCCGTGGCCGTCATCTGGAAGCTATGAAAGAGCATGGATTGACTCTGGAGCGTCTCTGGGATCGGAATCCTGAGACAATTGCTGTGAAAGTAACGGATATGGAACACTACAAGGAACAACCGGATGTGATCCTGGTGTGTGTAAAAGGGTATTCACTGGAAGATACCGTCCCGTTTATCCGCCGCGTGGCAAAACCGGATACGATTGTGATTCCGATTCTGAATATCTATGGAACCAGTGCAAAACTGCAAAAAGAACTGCCGGAACTTCTGGTAACAGACGGATGCATCTATGTATCTGCCAACATCAAAGAACCGGGTGTGTTAGTGCAGCATGGAAAGATTCTGCGGATCGTCTTTGGAGTTCGGGAAAAGACAGACTGGAGACCGGAACTGGAACAGATCCGGCAGGATTTTACGGACAGTGCTATTGAGGGAGTTTTATCCGAAAATATTCGCAGAGAAGCACTTGAAAAATTCTCCTATGTGTCTCCGATCGGAGCAGCAGGACTGTACTGTAACGCGGTAGCGGGGGATTTTCAGAAAGAGGGCGCTCCGCGGGAACTGTTTTGTTCGATGATCCGGGAAATCGCAGCACTTGCAGATGCTATGGGTGTTCCATTTCAAAAAGACATGGTAGATGTTAACTTACATATTTTGTCTAATCTTGCACCGGAAACAACTACTTCTATGCAGAGGGATGTAATGGCTGGGAAACCATCAGAAATCGACGGACTGGTATACGAAGTGGTTCGCATGGGAAAACTGTATGGTGTGCCGGTTCTCTCTTATACGAAAGTAGCTAATCGACTGGCTGAGAAAAAAGGGATTATTTTTGATATGGACGGCGTTCTGGTCAATACGGAACCACTGCATTTTCGGTGTTGGCAGGAAGTGCTGAAAGAGGACGGAATCACGCTGGACTATGAGATTTACAAACCGTGCATCGGTTCTACCAGAGAAGTTTTCCGGCAACTGATGGTGGATGCTTACGGTGATATTTTCGAGGATTATCCGACGATGAACCGGAGAATGGAAGAAAAGAAAAAGGAAATCGTGGAAAAAGAAGGATTCCCGCAATGTGAGGGAATCCGGGAAGTTCTGGAAAAACTACATCAGGAAGGATATCTGCTGGCAGTCGGATCTTCTTCTCCGGAGGATGTGATCCAAAAAGTGTTGAAGGATCTTGACCTGGCTCAGTATTTTTCTGCTTTTATCAGTGGAGAAAATATGGCACATCCAAAGCCGGCACCGGATACGTTTCTTGCTGCGGCAGAAGCACTGTTATTGGATCCTTCCGCATGTATGGTAGTAGAAGATTCCACTAATGGAGGAAAGGCGGCAAAAGCAGCAGGAATGTCCTGCGTCTGGTTCCATAATCCGGATTCCGGAGATCAGCAGATTCCGGATGCAGTTTTGGAGATTTCTTCCTGGGACCCTTCCAGTGCAGAGAAAATTATGAAAGCATCAGAACAATGAGAAAAAAACAGAACAGCCATGCAAATATTTTGGATAAAAGGAGCAGATGGAAATGTGTACAGCAGCTACTTATAAGACAAAAGATTTTTATATGGGACGGACGCTGGATTATGAATTCTCCTATGGAGATGAGATTACAGTAACACCAAGAAATTATCCGTTTCATTTTCGCCATATGGAAGAACTGGAAAATCATTATGCGATCATCGGTATGGCACATGTAGCGGATGATTACCCGCTGTATTACGATGCGGTCAATGAAAAAGGACTTGGAATGGCAGGGTTGAACTTCGTAGGAAACGCTGTCTACCAGGAGATCCAGGAAGGACGGGAAAACGTGGCTCAGTTTGAGTTCATTCCATGGATTCTTTCCCAGTGCGCATCGGTAGAAGAGGCGAAGAAAATGCTGGCGGAGATGAATCTGGTGGGAACCGTATTCGCCCCACAGTTTCCGGCGGCACAGCTGCACTGGATTCTGGCGGACAAATATGCGTGTATCACCATCGAATGTGTCCGGGAGGGACTGAAGGTTTATGATAATCCGGCAGGTGTACTGACCAATAATCCGCCATTTGAACAGCAGATGTTTTTATTGAATCAGTATATGCATCTGTCACCGAAACAGCCGGAGAATCATTTTTCCGAGCAGTTGCCATTACAGACCTACAGCCGCGGCATGGGTGCACTTGGACTTCCGGGAGATCTTTCTTCTACTTCCCGCTTTGCAAAAGTGGCATTTACCAGAGCACATGCAGTATCGGGAGATTCCGAGGCGGAAAGCGTCAGCCAGTTTTTCCACATTCTGGGATCGGTGGACCAGCAGCGCGGATGCTGTGAGGTGGCAGACGGAAAATATGAGATCACGATCTACACTTCCTGCTGGAATGCTCAGAAGGGAATCTACTATTATAATACCTATGAAAATCATCAGATCACTGCGGTTGATATGCATCGTGAGAATCTGGACGGAACCACACTGGCACGGTATCCACTGATCCAGAAGGGTGAGATCCGGTGGCAGAACTAGAGCGTGTCTGAAAAATCATTTCCGCAAACTGGGACTCGCAGCTCACGAAAAGCCTTTTTCAGACACGCTCTAGAAGATGTGAAAGGTATTCCCGGGATTTTTTTACTCGTTATTGCGATAGTCGTCAGGGTCTCGTGCAAGTACGGACTTTGAATCGTTGCTCGCGTAAATAAAAAAGACAGAAATCTGTTTCAGACATGTACCAATGGTACGGGACGATTCCGATTTCTGTCTTTTTGTGTTTATTGCTCGAATGATTCTATTACAGAATCTATGGTGATTACTGTGCCTTCTTCATGCGATAACTTCCACTACTGGTGCGGAAAGCGTCGATGATGCGCCGTACACTACAGAGTAAGGTAAGTCCGTATCCGATGAACAGCTCGCTGTAATAGCTTCCGGTGAGTTCGGAAAGATCCAGAATGTTATCCAGATACTGATAACACTCGGAAAAGGTGTACCCTTCGTCTTTCAGTGCATCGTAAGCATCCCAGGTCCAGGAAAGCCGATTGGCAAAGAAAATCATCACCAGCATCATCACAGTGGAAATGATCACACCCTTCCGATCCAGATGACCGCCAAGCAGTTCATATCCACGCAGTGCGCAGATTGCAGTGACTGCACCGGCAATACCCGCGATGTATCCGAGCCGATAGATCAGTACCCAGAGTACACATCCGATCAGAGAACCGACGAAAGCACCTACGAGTCCGGCAACCAGATTACTCTTCTTTGCACGGGTTGTCTGCTGATTTTGCTGAAGATTCTGCTCGATCTGCTGTGCACAGGAAGTACACAGATAATGGTAGGAACCATTAACCTCATAATTTGACAGATATTCCTGTGTGCTGCCACAGGACTCACAGCAAGGCTGATAGTTACCGCCATGAAGATACTGAATCAGAGGATCTACGACACTGTTGATCATATCCGGAACTTTGTTTCCGTTTACTGCCGGCATTTTTATGGTCAGTAAGGCGGAAGTAGAAGTACAGGAATAGTCTGCCAGGTGTTTGACATTTTGCTTCTGGTATTCCAGATACTGTGCCAGCTGTGCGTTGTCCGGATCCTGTGTGGAGACGGCATTGATACGAACGTGGTAAACCGTCGATTCCGTTGTAATGACAACCGGATATCCCTGATAATTGCCATCTGCATAGCTGCCGTGATCCGTCAGACTTCCCCCAAGAAGTAGTACACGTATTTTTTCCTTAAACATATTGAAATTCCTCCTCAAAATATATATGTTACTTTCTGTATCATAACAAATTCTGACATGTTTTACCACAAACTTCAGGATTTTGTAAGAAATAGAAGGAAGGTATTATATAGACAGAAAGATATAGTATAATTCATGAAAATGTAATGATTATTTCACGCTTGTAATAATAGGAATTTCATGTTAAAATACTTCAAAAATGAACATTCTAAAAATGAAAGAGAGGTATAGAAGGCATGATAAGCATTGAGTATATACATAAATTGCTGGATGTCTATAATCAGCTGTGCCGACCGTTATGCCAGCAGACCGGCATTCCGCAGACATCCCTGGATATCCTGATGTTCCTGAAAAATAATCCGCAGTATAAAAATGCCGCAGATATTGTAAAGATCCGCGGGATCAAGGCGAATCTGGTATCCATCCATGTGGAACGGCTGGTGCAGGAAGGATATCTCGAACGCCGGGAGGTTCCGGGCGACCGGAGAAAGACAGAACTGATCTGTACCCGGAAAGCGGAGCATGTCTGGAGACAGGGATGTGAGATTCAGAAAACATTTATCGAAACCTTATTTTCCGGTGTGCCTGCGGAGTCCAGAAAGATTTTTGAACAGGTGATGGAACAGACAGAGGAAAATCTGAATACATATCAAAAGGAGAACAAAAAGAAATGAGTATTTTACTGACAGTAATTGTTACATTTTTTGCAGGTATGGGTGCAGGTCTCGGGACCGGATTTGCCGGCATGAGCGCGGCGGCGGTCATCAGCCCGATGCTGATCACATTCTTGGGAATGGATCCCTACATGGCAGTGGGAATCGCATTGTCCTCGGATGTGCTGGCAAGTGCCGTATCCGCATATACTTATGGGAAGAATAAGAATCTTGATATAAAAAATGGTCTGATCATGATGGTTACCGTGTTGTTGTTTACCATAGTGGGAAGTTACGTTTCCAGCCTGGTACCGTCCACAACGATGGGAAATTTCTCCGTCTTCATGACCTTCCTGCTCGGTATCAAATTCATCCTTCGCCCGGTCATGACTACAAAAGAAGCCATGGCACAGGTGTCTGCGAAAAAACGTGCGATTCAGTCTGTGATCTGCGGAGTGATGATCGGCTTTATCTGCGGATTTATCGGTGCCGGTGGCGGTATGATGATGCTTCTGATCCTGACATCCGTTCTCGGATATGAATTGAAAACAGCCGTGGGAACCAGTGTATTTATCATGACCTTCACCGCCCTCACCGGAGCCGTATCCCACTTTGCCATCGGCGGCACACCAGACTGGACAGTATGGATCCTGTGTGTGGTCTTTACCTTCCTCTGGGCAAGAATCGCAGCCGTATTTGCCAATAAAGCAACGCCAAAGACTCTGAACCGTGCTACAGGAGTGATTCTGGTGGTGCTGGGAGTTGCGGTTATGGCGTTTTCGGTGTTGGGATAGAGTAACAAATGTCTGCTGGTCGGATGGCTCTTTGAAAATATCATGCATAACCACGCAGACTATACCCGAAAATGATATCAGCTGCGAAGTGGAAAGAAAAAAGTTAATAGATAATAAATTGGAGGATACAATATCATGATAATCAGAACTGCAACCATAGATGATCTGCCACAGATCGCCGCCGTAGAGTCCGAGTGCTTCCCACCAGCCGAAGCCGCCACAAAAGAGGAATTCGCCGACCGCCTTATTCATTACGCCAACCATTTCTGGCTGATGTTCGACGAGCAAAATGACAACAAACTGGTTGCGTTCGTCGATGGTTTTGTCACCAACGAACCAGATCTGACGGATGAAATGTACGAAAAAGCTTCCATGCATGACGAAACCGGTGTCTGGCAGATGATTTTCGGGGTGAATACAATCCCGGCTTATCGAAGACGCGGGCTGGCAGGAGAACTGCTGGAGCGGGCGATCGAAGATGCCAGAAAACAGGGAAGGAAGGGTCTGGTGCTGACCTGCAAAGATGCATTGATCCATTATTATGCAAAATTCGGTTTCCAAAATGAAGGAGTAACAGACAAATCTGTCCACGGCGATGCTGTCTGGAATCAGATGCGCCTGACCTTTTAACTGGAGTTAACAGGAACTAACTACCAGCTTTACACAGATTTAACGAAAATCATACAATACCATGATAGAGCCATATGCGTTCTCCCACTATACTGTAAACCGTAAATGAATTATACAGATTCATAACAGAGATTTTACAGATGATTTCAAGAATCGAGCAGCAGACAGCTGCCGGAAAAGGGAGAACACAAAATGAATGAAAATGTAAAAGTAGTATTTGGGCTGATTGGTGGGTTGGCGCTGTTCCTTTATGGAATGAACAGTATGAGTGATGCGCTGCAAAAGGCAGCCGGAGAAAAGATGAAGAAGATTCTGGAATTTCTTACGAAGAATCCGATCATGGGAGCGCTGGCCGGAGCCCTGGTTACGGCTGTGTTACAGAGCAGTTCGGCAACTACCGTTATGGTCATCGGCTTTGTAAGTGCCGGACTGATGAGTCTGCCACAGGCGATTTCCGTTATCTTTGGTGCTAATATCGGTACGACGATGACTGCCCAGCTGATGGCATTCAAAATCAGTGATTACATTTATCCGTTGATCTTCATCGGATTCATGCTGAACTTCTTAGGGAAAAAAGAAAAGGTTAAAAATATTGGTATGGTTATCTTTTCTTTCGGACTTTTGTTCGAAGGAATCGAGATCATGGGCAGCGTTATGAAACCACTGGCAGGAAGCCCGATCTTTGTAGATCTGATGGGAAAAGTATCTTCTATTCCGGTGCTGGGTGTTGTCCTCGGTGCGGTGATGACTCTGGTGGTACAGAGTTCCTCTGCAACGATCGCAGTCCTTCAGAGCTTTGCTTCCCAGGCAGGACCGGACGGTGTCAGCAGCGTGATCGGACTGACCGGAGCCATCCCGATTTTGCTTGGCGATAACATTGGTACGACAATTACAGCACTTTTAGCATCTATCGGACAGTCTAAAGATGCAAAACGAACAGCAATCGCGCACAGCATTTTCAATATCACGGGTACCTGCGTATTTATCTGGATCATTCCGTGGTTTGCACAATTTGTACGTTATATCTCTCCAAAAGGAAATGAGATCGATGTGATCTCCCGCCAGATTGCCAATGCACATACGACATTCAACGTGGTCTGTACACTGGTATGGCTGCCGCTGATCCCGCTCATGGTGAAGATTGTTACCACGATTATCCGTGGAAGAGATAAGAATACCGGTGTGGTTTATGAACCGAAATATCTGGATAACAAGGTAATTGATCAGCCGGTGGCTGCTATGTATCTGGTATCTCAGGAACTGGAAAATCTGACAGGATTTGCCGTACATATGCTGAACAGCCTGAAAGGTTCTCTGAATCAGAAAAAGACCTCAGCTGCATATGAAAAATTCAAAAATCAGCTGGATATCGTCCAGCACCTGCAGGAAGAAATCACGGACTATATCACCAAATTGTTTTCCAGCGGTAATCTGACAGAGCTTCAGTCTGAACAAACAGCAGGACTTCTGTATGTAACCAACAATATCGAACGTATCGCCGACCGTTGTCAGGATATCGACAGCATCTGGATAAAAATCCAGGACGATGGCATGAGCTTTTCCGAGGAAGCCGGCAAGGAAATTGAAAATTGCATCAATGTCCTTCTGGATCTGCTGCGCTTGGCGATGACAGCCGTAAAAGAGGGCAGTGAAGAGGAAGCGGAACTGGTATTCAAAAATAAAAAGAAATTGCATAAAGCAGAAAAGAAATTCAACAAAGCCCACTTGAACCGCGTAAAGAATCAGAAATGCGATCCGGCGATGACCGGCTGCTTCTCCGGCATCCTCTACAATCTGGACCGAGCTGCCGACAACTGCGTAAGTATCGCAGAAGAAGCACTGGATAACCAGGGATTCGTAAAATTAGGCGAAGCCGCCAGAAACTTTGTGGCACCGGCTGCGGTTGTGGAGGCTGTGTAAGAGATAATAATAGTAATAAAAAATATATAATTTAAGAGGAACAGAGTATTTTTGATTTTGAGATACAACAAAATTTGAAAATACTCTGTTTTTGGTTGTTCGAGCAATGAACGAAAATCTTTTCCTTCATAAGAAACTGGTGATTAACGCGGTGGCTGAAGATGGAATTAAAATTGCAAATTTTATTTGATGTGATATGATTTTTATAGATAACATATTATCCAAAACAAGTAAAAAATCCAGATTTTGGATAATATATGATCCATAGAAAGGAAAAATCAACATGTCAAACTATGAAACGATGAAAGACCGTATGTCCTCCCATTTCCTGGAATACGATCAGGAAAAAATGATCCGGAAATTTGCTCTGGATCATGATGAAAAGTATCTCTATATTTTCTTTGTAGGAAGAAAATACCGGATTAACCGCATCACCGGAGGAATTACCTGGTCTGTGGATGAATTCCAGACGGAAGAAAATGCAAATTACAACGAAGCCATGACAATCTACGATGTCCTGTGTAATTCCAAAGAATACTGTCATCCCGCCCATGAATGGGTTCATATCGGTAGCCTTTCTACGGTGCGGGGAGGAAATCTGGCAAATGACAGTAACTTTTTCAGGGATGCAGGAAAGAAATTCGATGGAAAGACTGCAGAACTGGCGAAAGCCTGTGAGCGGCTGCATGGGATTAAGATAGAAAAAGGCGATGTGGCTTATCAGCTGGAAATGTTTTCGTTTCTGCCTGCCGTACTGAGATTCTGGGAATCCGATGACGAATTCCCGGCGAGTTTGCAGGTGCTGGTGGACCGGAACATTCTGGAGTATATGCATTATGAGACGGTGATGTTTGCGATTGGACATTTGCTGGAGAGAGTGGGAGAAGAGATGGAGCGATTCATGCAGGAATGAATGGGAAAGTAACTGGAGAGAAAAATCAGTAAATGCAAGTTTTAACATGTAAGACAGATGATATATAAATATAAAACCGCTATTGCGCTACTAAATTAGTACGATGCTTTTGAAATATAATATAAGAAACATTGTGTAAGAGTAGTCAATGGCGGTTTTTGAGTTTTTATGAATTTATTTATTTATTTGCATAGAAAAAATATTGTTAAAAGACTTTCCATATAAAAAAAATATCTTTAACTTTCTAAAGCTATGTAATGACTTTTATCGACAGACATGTTATACTTTTGCATAGATACATATAAATCTGACAGATGTGAATCGTTAGCTTAGTGAAAGGCAAATATTATGGCAGTTTCTTATAATGGATTATGGAAAATGTTGATCGATAGAAATATGTATAAGAAGGATTTAGCTGCTGAGCTTAATATCAGTTCTGCAACTATGGCAAAGATGGGAAAGAAAGAGAAGGTTTCTCTTGAGGTTCTCCAGAAAATTTGCGAATATATGGATTGCAATATCGGCGACATAATGAGTTTTGAAAAAGAAGAGATAAAGGAAGAAGAAAAATGATAGAACGTATTTGTCCCAAATGCAATGTGCTTATGAATCATGAACATTGCATTAATCCAAAATGTGGACATGTGACGGTAATGTCATCAACTATTTATTGGTGCGATGAATGTCAGATTCCCACATATGAAAAAATATGCCCTACCTGTGGGAGCACAGGACATTATATTGCAACAGATATCCGCCCGGTATTTCCAGAGGAGAATTTACTTGTTTCTCTTATGCTTAGTAATGATCCATGGAAATATCAACAAGATTCTGTTTGGTACGGAGGAAATTCGTATATTATAAATGGGAAAAAGATAAAATTACCTGTTACCAAATGGAATAAGAAACCAGTAGAAGAATTATTAAAATTAAAAACGATATACGATGAGAACGTTAGCAATCTTTCCTATGAATTTTTTGATCAATATAAACAAAGATTTATAGATGCTAATGTAGACCGATATAATGAAATAGTGGAAGAAGCGACAAGGGAAATCCAGAAGTATAAAGAAAAATATTCCTTGGAAGATATGATGGTATCCTTTAGCGGTGGAAAGGATTCTACGGTAACATCTCATATTGTTCGAACTGCGTTAGGTTCAAATAATATCTTACATGTATTCGGTGATACCACGCTGGAATTTCCATATACACTTGCGTATAAGAAAAAATTTAACCGGCGGGAAGATACAAATGAGGCAAAAGGTGTAAAAGTTCTTGTCGCTAAAAATAGAGAAAAGAATTTTGAGGATTTGTGTCAGGTTGTTGGACCGCCAAGCAGAGTTATGCGTTGGTGCTGTACGGTTTTCAAAACAGGTGCTATTCAAAAAACAATTTCCTCTGCATTCAAAAATAAAACGAATATTTTAAGCTTTCAGGGAATACGGCATAGTGAATCAGCAAGCAGAAGTAAATATGAGCGAGAAAGTCAGAGTCCTAAGATTGCCAAACAAACAGTTTTTTCTCCGATTATTGACTGGATTGATTATGATGTATGGCTGTATATTTTGACAACGGGAATTGATTTTAATGAAGCATATCGCCTTGGATGGACTCGTGTTGGTTGCTGGTGCTGTCCTAATAATGGAGCATGGTCGGAATTATTAGCCAAAATCCATATGTATGATCAATATAACAGATGGTATGAATTACTTGTGAATTTTGCAAAACAAATTGGAAAACCGGATCCAGAGGACTATATAAAAGATGGAGGATGGAAAGCGCGGCAAGGAGGAAATGGCCTGGCTGCTGCACAGACTTCTGTAGTATCATTTGAACCGTGTGCGACAGAAGAAAATGCTTTTAATTACGAACTGCAACGTCCGATATCAGAAGAATTGTACGAGTTGTTCAAACCATTTGGTCATATTAATAAAGAACTTGGAAACAAGAGACTTGGTGAAGTTTATGTTATAAATAATGCGGGAAAAGTTGTACTTATATTACAGGGACGTATCGGAAAAACAAAATTAAAAGTAATAATTAAGGATATTCATATAGCAAGATCCAGAACACTATCTGTGGCAGAAGGCAAAGTACAATGTCAGCTCACAAAATATCAGATGTGCTTGGGATGTAAAGCGTGCGAGAGTGTATGCAAACACGATGCTATCAGTGTCAGAGATGATGGTACAGGTAAAATTACATATATTATAGATGATGGAAAATGCAAAAGATGTACAGAATGTGTAGGTCATTTTAACGCGGGATGCTATATGCGAAAAGTACTTACAATAAAGAGGGAATAGAATAGTATGACGAGCAATAAAAAAATTAAAATCAGATTACAGGGACATGAAAAATTTGCATTACGCGATGGCTGGTTGAATAAGGGATTGGTTAATGTCAACGAAGATCCTAAAGTGTTTCAAGAGAAAGAAGGACCTGATATCTTTGGTATTGGTAATAATATGGTGAAATCACTACGTTATTGGATGAGAGCTTTTGGATTGATAAAAGAAAACCAGAATACAGGAGCTTGTTTAACAGAGATAGGTGACTTGATACTAAAGAATGATCCATATTTTGAAGATATATTTACTATTTGGGTATTGCATTCATTCATTGCAAAAAATATTGAAGAAGCCACAACATGGTACATGTTTTTCAATAAAATAGAAATGGAAGAATTTGAAAAAGAAGAAATGGAAACTATGCTATGCAGGGAAATTACGAAATATGTAATGGGTGAAAAGTTTTCGGAGAAATCAGTAAAAAGTGATTTAGATGTTCTTTTGAATATGTATAGTAGATCAAAAAAAATGACAGATCCAGAAGATAAAAATAATTCACCATTTGCTCAACTTAATTTAGTCAAGAACGTTGATGGAAAATATGTAAAAAAACATCCAGACAGAAGAATAATTAGCGAATGGAATGTCTTATATGAATTAGCGTATATGTTTGAAAAAACGGAATCTCTTTCAATAGAAGATGTAATCTATGGGGAAGGGGGACTTGCTAAGATTTATCAGATGACAGCTGTTACAGCCAATGAGTTATTAGATAAATTAGATGCATTGGATTATATTCGAGTAAATAGAACAGCAGGTTTGGATGTTATTTATAAAATAAAAAATACTACAGCTAAAGATGTTATTAAAGAATATTATAAAAAGATTAGATAAGGACTGAATTTAATGAAAATAGAAACTTTGAAAGATGTGGTTAAATTCAATAGTAGTTTTAAAACAGCAGTTAATTTGTACTTGAGTCTTAATAAAACAGAAAAAATTTTGAATTATATACCAACAAAATCATCTGTAAGACTTATGGATGACTATTTGCAAGCAGTAATGGGTAAAAAAGAACATGCGACACTGTTGGTAGGTCCTTATGGAAAAGGAAAATCTCACTTATTGTTAGTATTATTAGGAATCCTCTCGTTGAAAAAAACAAAAGAAAATGAGAAAATCATAGGCATATTAAAGAATAAAATTAAAACTGTAGAAGAAGTTGGAAATAAAACAGCATCTGATATCGAAAAGATCTGGAAGACAAAGAAATTTTTGCCGGTTATTATCAACGATACAAAAGGTGATTTAAACCAATCTTTTTTGAAGGCTTTAAGTGATGCATTGAAAAGAGATGGATTAGAAGATTTAATTCCAGATACCTATTTTTCCGAAGCTCTAAAGAGAATTAGTGAGTGGAAAGAAAAATTTCCAGATACCTATGAAGAATTTGAAAGTTCATTAAAAGAAACTGGACAGGATATAAAGCAAATCAGAGCGGATTTAAAGCAATATTCCAGAGATGCACTTATTAAATTTCAGAAAATATATCCACAAATTACGGCTGGTAGTACATTTAACCCGTTAGCTTCCTCAGAAGTACTTCCGATATATAAAGGAGTAAGTGAAAAATTAGCTGAAGAATATGGGTATACGGGAATTTATATTGTTTTTGATGAATTTAGTAAATTTATAGAGGGATTTGATAAAACAAATGCAGGTCACACGATGAAATTGATTCAGGATATGTGTGAGTTAGCAGCTGATTCATCAAATGCACAGATATATTTTACCATGGTGGCACACAAAAGTATTAAAGAATATGGCAAACATTTATCAGGAGAAATCATAAATGCTTTTACTGGAATTGAAGGTCGTATTATTGAAAAGTTTTTTGTTACATCTTCGAAAAATAATTATGAGTTAATCAGAAGTGCCATTGAAAAAAAGGAGGATGCGATAAAGAATATTCCGGGAAGTGAGAAAATATTTGGTGATGATGCGTTAAATAATTATTATCAATTGCCTGCTTTTAGAAGTAACTTTAGTAAACAAGATTTTGAAAGTATTATTTTTAAGGGATGCTATCCATTGAATCCAATAGCAGCATATTTACTTTTGAATATAAGTGAAAAGGTAGCCCAGAATGAGAGAACTTTATTTACATTTATTTCAAATGATGAACCCTATAGTTTGGCGAGATATGTATCGGAACATCAGGCAGATCAAGGTTGGGTTATTGGAGCTGATTTGATATATAATTATTTCAGCGGATTATTTAAAAAAGAGGTTTCTAACGAATTAATACATAATCTTTGGTTAGGAGCCGAATATGCTATTTCCAATTGTGAAACAGCAGAAGAAATTAAATTGGTTAAGACATTAGCCGTGATACAGATTGTAAATAAAAACGATGAAATTCCAGCAAATGAAAAATATTTGTCTCTTGCTGCATCTTTGATTGATGGAAATAAGACAATTGATGATCTGGTAAAACGCAGAATTATCTACAAAAAAGATGCTATAGATGCATTTGTCTTTAAAACAAAAGCAGGATCCGAATTAAAGGCGGAGATAAAAAAGCAGCGCGAAATCAGAGGAAATAATTGCAATTATTCTAAAGCATTGCAGGAAATCACTGGAAAATATTTTATAATTCCAAGAAGATACAATGCGGAAATAAAGATGACAAGATATTTCCGGCATACATATCTTTTATGGATAACCCGAAAAGCGATAGATGGCATATATCAAGTATTTGGTGGACAGCGAAAATCCGATTTATATCACATGCTGAAAGAGTGGTATGAAAAACAAAGTGAACTTTCTAAGCAGGGGCTCCATAGTGGCAGTATAACAAATTTGATGTCGTGTATTGAGAAGTTGGATGTATACAATGATAATGAAGTTGCTCAAAAAATTGTTAAAGCGGTTACAAACGTGTATATAGAAAACTGGCTTGATAATGCATATGAAGAATTTGTAAATGAGTTAGTGGTTACGAAAGACGAAATTGAACATTTAAGAGAAGAAAAAACAGAAGGAAAATTATTGTTATCATTCACAGGAAGCAAGGGAACTAAAATAGAACGATATTATGAAAAAGCCGATGAAGGTACTGGAACTGTACTGAGAAATATCATTGAAGACACATTAGAAGAATATGATGATCTAAGCGTTAATGACAGAGTTTCCATCTTACTTGAAATGATAGAAAAAATAATTGGGTAAAATTATGATTTATTTGGATAATGCTGCAACTACGTTTCCAAAGCCAGAATCTGTATATTTAAAAATGGATGAGGTGAGTCGAAATATAGGAGTCAATGCAGGAAGAGGATCGTATCGAATTGCAAAGAAAGCAAGTGATTTGATATATGAGACTAAAAATATGTTGCGTCAGCTGGTATATGCTGACGCAAATGTAGGTGTTGTCTTTTCACCATCAATAACAATTGCATTTAATCAAATTATAAATGGAATAGATTGGAAAAATAAATCAACTGTATATGTGTCTCCATATGAACATAATGCAGTAGCCAGGACTTTACACCATATTGCAAAAAATGAAAAAGTTAATCTTAAGTTACTTCCTATGGACGAAGAATCTTTGGAAATAGATATAGAAAAGATGAAATATGAGTTTTCAAAGGATAAGCCAGATGCTGTTTTTTGTACACATGTAAGTAATGTCACGGGCTATATTTTACCAATTGGTGAGATTTTTAGCGAGGCAAAAAAGTATGATTGTCTTACGATATTAGATTCAGCACAATCCTTAGGGCTTATAGATATTGATATACGAAAAATTAATGTGGATATTATTGCTTTTGCGGGTCATAAAACACTATATGGTCCATTGGGAATCGGTGGCTTCATAAATGTTTCAGGCGTGCAATTAAAAGAGTTTATCACAGGCGGAACGGGAAGCGATTCTTTAAATTTAGATATGCCGGATGGAATAGAAGCAAAATATGAAGCAGCAAGCTCTAATATATTGGCCATTGCTGGACTAAATGCGGCATTAAAAGAGCTACAGATAGAAGAACTTTTTAGACATGAAAAAGATCTTACGAATTATCTTATAAAACGGCTTTCAGAGAACGAAAATATACAGATGTATTTACCTGCAACATTAGAGAAACATGTGGGAATTGTATCGTTTTCATTTGAAGATATGAGCTCAGAAGATATAGGAACCATTTTAGACGAGGATTATGATATAGCAGTAAGAACAGGCTATCATTGTGCGCCGTATATTCATGAATATTTAAATGATAAAAAGACATTGGGAACAGTACGTGTAGGACTAAGTCAGTTTAATACCAAGGAAGATATTGATGCATTGGCAGATGCATTGATGGAAGTGGACGATTAGATGTGGGGGAAAGCCATGTATAACGAAAAATATATTTCATATCTTAATTCATTACATAATTATAATGCCCAGAATTCAAATGCATATGGTGAAAAAAATGTATGTAGTGAATTTTTTCAAGAGGTTGCTGTAAAAGTGGGATTGTGTTCTTATATAGAAATGCAGTTCTTGAATGAGGAACCACATGTATTAATACTTACTGGACATGCCGGTGATGGAAAAACCAGCATTATGTATCAGGTTTTAAAAGACTTTAATATTAATTTTAATGTAGAGGAAAAAATAACAGAAATATTTTTACCAGAAGGTAAAAAATGTCGATGCATTAAGGATTATAGTGAACTGAGTGATACTGAGAAACTGGTTGCATTAAAGGAATGCGTTGAGTTACCTCAAAAAGGTGAATTTGTATTTATGGTTGCTAATACTGGTCCGCTAATTAATACATTTGGCGAATTGTTTCCTGAGAGAGAACGAGAAAATGCTAAAATATCATTAATTGATGCCATGGATGAAAATGCAGGGGTTGTAAAAGATATTAATGGATATAAAATTAATGTTATTAATGTTGCAGCAATTGACAATACAAGTTTTGCTAGTGCGTTTGTAGAAAATATTATAAAAGATGATTTATGGAGCAATTGTACTGCATGTGATAAACATGAATATTGTTATATTCTCAGGAACCGAAATTTAATCACTCAAAATAAACAGCGAGTATTGGAATTTATTGAAGAACATTATATTTGGCTGATAGAACATGGTACAAGACTCACAATCAGAAGCATGACAGAACAGTTAGCATATATGCTAACTGGTGGTATGAACTGCGATGAGGTAGTTCCGGAAGAATTAAATAAATATTTGTTCTTTAATTTGTTTTTTGGATATATAGGATTAAAAAATAATGAAAGAGCGAATTCTATTATAGCGGTGAAAGAAGCAAAAGAATGTGCATATGATAAAAAACGCTTGCGTGCTGATGAAGAATTACTAATTAATTGTGATTATAAAATATCTTTCGGAGACGAAATGAATACAGTACTTGCAGAGTCTTATAAAAATGATGGACAAGTTTCTGGGTGGACGGAATTTGTTCGTAGGGCATATATATTTGCAAATATAGAAACTGATAAAGATAAGAAATCAAGAGATAGCGAAGATATATTTTCGAAACAGTTTGAAAAGTATCTAGGTTTAAGAAAAGGAAAAATTACCCCTTCAAAATCAGATACCAATTTAATCATTGATGCATTATCTATGATGTACATGGGGAAAATAGCAGATAGTGATACGAAAGAAATACCAATTACATTAAGCAAGACATCAGGGTTAACCCAAAATGTACAGTTAATTACGGGGTCTATTTCGGCCAGAAGAATGAATTTAGTTCAACAAAAGACGAGAGACAGTGTGTTTGATGAAGAACATCAAAGATATGAACTGCGTTTGAAAGTAGAAAAAGTGGTATTAAACACAAATATTTCTTTGCCTATGTTGAATTATTTTGAAGAATTAAGAAATGGAATTATTGCAACTAACATTGATCCACAATTATCACATGGTGTTGAGAGTTTAAAAGCGCAGCTTGCAAAAGAATGTAATGATGAAGAAGATGATGAACAGTTTGAAATGATTATTTTGAAAAATGACAGTGTGAAGAACTGCAAATTAGAACTTGAGTCCGATAATAAATTTCGCTATATATAGTAGGGGGAATTTTCAATGGGAAATACATATCCTAGAAACGTTAAAGAACTGGATAGCATGTGGAGAATATAGTGCTGTAGAATTAATTAATTATTTATCGTGCGGAATTCCGTCGATAAATAAAATTGAGATCTTATCAAAAGGCATGGTATTTCAGATCATGAGGATGATGTCGTGGCGTGCGTCGAATTATTTGGGGCTAGAGAAAAATCCTTGGATTGTTGATATGAATAAAGGAACAAAGAACAATGTCAAGAAAATTGCTGCTGAAAAATATAGAGAAATAGAAGATACTTTTATGACAGCATTGAATAAAGCTGCTAGGGATTTGGAACTTGAAGAAGACGAAAGAATGAAACAATTAAGCAAAGCGCGGAGATCCTCGTTAGATATTTTCAGAATTAAAGGTAAAGAATTGCAGTGTATAATACCAACAAATGGACAGTTTGAAAGGTTCAGTTTATCTGAGGATATTATTAAATTTTTAGTTCTGTCTTTGGTGCCACCTAAAAAGAAAATGACATTAAATATGTTTTTGGAAAAATTATATTCGCATTATGCAATTGTAATAGGTCCTAATGAGTATAAAAAATCGATAGGAACAGGTAGAAAATTAGAAGCATCGTTAGCAAATTCTTTTGTAGAAAATGTAAATTCATTTCAGTCTTTTCTTAAAGCAACCGGTTTCTTGAGAGAATTGTCAGATGCCACGTCTATTGTAGTTAATCCGTATGATAATGTGTTGGAGGATTAAACATGAAATATATAGTCAATAAAACAGCAGAAATTATTCGAAATAGTGCCCCAGCACCAGATGGGGAAGCGATGATACGTGTGGATGGATTTGAAGATATCAGATTTTATAATAATCTTGCATTGAAAATTACAAAAGATTTTGATAATACAAATCTCTCTGTAGATATAAAATTAGCAAACAATAAGTGGAACTCTTTTTTGAGTGATACAAGTATGACAACATATCAGCAGTCATTAAAACAGCATGGGTGGATTGCCGAAAATGAGAGTATTACAAGATATAGAAATCTTCATAAATCCAATTTACTGGTTTTAATGGGAACAGAAACGGAAGAAGACAAAGGTGGGTTATCAAATTGTTTTTGCGTTACAGCAGATACATTAATAACAAATATTAATGGAAAGTATAGTGAGGTATTCACATATTTGTCGGATTTTTCGGATTCAGAAAAAGATACAATTAATAAATTACTAAAACTTCCCACACCGATATGGTGTGTTGAACCTTGAAAATTCAATATTTCAGCCAATAAAAAAGGCATAAACCTACTTTTATTGTTGTTGATGCGGGTGAAGTTGTTGGAAAATACAAACGATTATTTATAAAAATTCAAGATAACAGAATAATGTCAAATGTGAATGTTCTTGAAAAAGAATTGGAGCAGATGACTATGGCGGATGAGGTTCCGGAAGAAATTGAAACTGAGTACATATTAGCAAAGAATATATTAAATAAAGGCATCATTGCTAGGAAAAACTGGCAGGCAGCAGTTAGTGCAGTTGAAGAATATTATGATGAAGCAATCGTCAATGGTGATTTATATAACGCATTAAAGGGATTAGAAGCATTAGAGGCTTTACCAATCGATAAGCATTTTATGGAGAATGGATTTGATTTTGATGATGAGTCCAAGAAGTATCTGATGGAACTTCGATCAAATATAGTTTCAATTATAGATGACAATATTGATGTGTACGTTGCAAATATGTATTGCAAAGATGTTGAACACCTTACGTCTTTTAGAAATCATAATCAAAAAATGCAGAAACTTCTAACAGATCTTGGATTTTCTGAATATGCGAGAAGAGTTGAGAAACAAAAAGAAAAAGAATTAGATAATATAGCAGAAATCAAGTCACGTCAGGAGCTGCGAAAAGATTATTCAAAGTTTATTACTGAAAGTAAGATAGATCGTTTTACTTCCTATGTAGCTGTTAAAGAATCACTTAAACAGGGCAAATTGATTCAGGAAAGAGTAAATAAATTTAGAATATCTTTAGGCAAAGATGGAGAAAACATCCAGAATACGTTAAATACTCGAATTAAAGAATTAGAAACTTTTAAGAACCGTATTGAACAGGATATTACTGATATTTGGGATGACCTTCCAGAAGTAAAAAATTCAGATGATATCGAGGATTTAATTGAAAGAATCACGATCGTTTTACAAAAAGGAATTTCATCTGGAGATCAGGGCTCTTTAGAGGAGATAAAAAATAATTTAGTAGAGCTATTAGCAGATGTTGAAAAATTGAATGCTACAGACTCATCAAGAAATGAATTTGAGATAGTATCAACAGCATTGCAAGAAAAGTATAAAGAATCAGAATTTGATTTTGAAGTCAATGATATTTTAAGTGAAGTAATCGTTGGTGTTTCTAAGAAGTTGGACGAAAAAGAAGATCATTGGAAGAAAGTAAATTTAACTTTAGGGAATAAAAAGCGTGAAAATGTACATCGCTGGAAAGAAAACATCAAATTTTTACCAGAGTATCTTTCTGAAAAAACTCGTCAAGAAATCAAAGTAATTGACATAGAGGCTGATGAAATTATCAAAGAGGGAAAGATTGAAGATGTAGTATTTTATTTTGATAAGCTTGATCGGGAAGAAAAACTGGAATGTTTGAAAAAACTAGAAGAGCTTGTATAAAAATGGAATACTCGAAGTTATTGAATTGTCTAGAATACTAATAAGATGGTGGGGGATAAAAGACTATGGATTATGAGAAAGCTGAAGAATATAATAATTATACTAAATTATATATGTCTTTTTGACTATCTTTTTATATCTTCTTAAATGTCCGCAAA
>OBIA01000587.1_pt1 | contig 23283 bp, 29 predicted proteins | sample 1519911 | NCBI WGS metagenome assembly OBIA01 (sample SAMN04209236, study PRJEB22552) | human gut metagenome | biome: gut; material: feces | host: Homo sapiens | place: USA: Oklahoma | reverse complement strand
GTCTTCAATTGAAGAAATACTCACCAAAACTTCGCAAACACGTTGTGTTTACAGAAGTGAAGTAAGCATTCAATACGGATCAATACAGAAGAAAAACGCTGATTTCAAGCGTTTTTTCTTTTTGCCAAATGCGATATAATGCACTGTATTTCAATTCAAACTCTACCTTTTTCTCTACCTTTTTTCTTAAGACCTGGTTTGAAAATACTTTATTTCAGATAAGTTTAAGACGCTTCTTATAAATTCCTAGCAAGCAACAACTACTTATTTGTTTCAACAAAATTAAATAAGTTTAATCAAAACAGTGGAATTACTTTAAATATAATATTCTCAATTATAATTTACAAATAGTTTGCTTTAAATTACAGTATATAATAGAAAAAACAGAGGTATGAAAAAATGTTTTACTGTACGGAACTGCATTTAATCAGATAATAACTCGCTATGATTTAATACAATTAAGAGCCATTAAAACTTCTGCTCCCTCGTCTCTATTCCTCAGTTCGACTTGGCCTTTATGCAGTTTTGCAACTCTACATACAAAACTAAGTCCAATACCATAATGTTGCTCTTTAAACGATCTAGCTTTATCCATACGATAAAAGAGCTTCCCAAAATTATTTAAAACTTCTTCTGGAAATTCAGAGCCATTATTCCATATCCCTATTTTCAATTCCTTCCCCTCTTGCTCTACCCTTATTTTAATTTTAGGATTCTGTTTATCTGCATACTCCAAAGCATTTGTTAAAATATTTTGTATTGCACGAATCAGAAGGGATGGATTTATATAATATCTTTCCGTTCCTTTCACATTTTGTTCAAAAGAAAACTTCATCTGATTTTTTATCAAAAAAGAGACTTCTTTCTCTAATTCATTAATAAAATCTGAAGAGGAATACTCCGTCCAGCCTGTCTCATCATCATAGTAAGTTTTAGAATAATGAATCAACTGATTAAAATAATCAAGTAAGCGTTGACTAGCACGAACGATATCTGCTAAACATTCTTTAGACTGCTCATCTTTAGTGGAAGTGTGCAAAAATTCTGCATTCCCTTTGATGATAGTTAGAGGTGTCTTCAAATCATGAGAAACTGCTGAAACCTGAAACATCAAGTCTTCTTTCTGTTGCTTCTCATCATCTAATAGCTGTCGAATACGATTTTGCATCACAATGATGCGATTACCAGTCTCCCAAAATTCCTTAATAGTCATTTTATCAATACTTTCGCTCTCCAGCCACATACTCTTTGTATAAATCGAGTTCATCTCATAACTCAATTTTCTCAATAGTTTTCCCATATGATAACTTATTAGAATGATCAATAAAACACAAAGATACACCCATGAGGATACATTGAAAAAGATTGATAAAACACCACTATTTTTTAGAGGCTTCCCATCCTCCCTTATTTGTATGGATACAGAAGCTAAGGGAATAAGATAAGCTAATAACAAACCAAGACCAAACTGCCAAATAATTCTCCAACAAGTTTCTAGAATTAATTGTCTAAAACTTTTGATTCTACCCATTGATATCCTCCACCGTACAAGGTTTTAATTGGATTTAACTGATATGGTTTCAGCTTTTGACGAATTTGATAAATATACTCTGAAACCGAACGTAAAAGAGCATCTGAATTTTGTGGATAAAGATAATTATAAATCTCCTCAATTGAGTATATTTTATTTGGGTGACTTGCTAGAAGGCTGACAATATCAAATTCCCTTCTTGTCAATGGAATCTTATCATTCTTTATAAATAGTTCCTTACTATCAGTATATAGTATAAGCTTCCCACTTTTTATCTGATGAATAGTTCCTTTAGTCCGTTCTTCACGACGTAGGTGCATTTTAACACGTGCTAAAAGTTCTGGCATACTAAAGGGTTTCATAATATAATCATCAGCGCCTGCATTGATTCCAGCCACCAAATCTTCAGCCATATCCTTAGCAGTTATAAAACAGATAGGAACAGTTATCTGATCGCGAATCATCTGACAGATTTCTAAACCACTAACAGGCATCATAATATCTAACAAAATCAAGTCAAAATCTGTAAAATCACAAAGATCAATCTCTTCTATGTTATTTCGTATGACTACTTCATATTTTTCATATTCTAGTACCTTTTTTATTAGACGAAGAATATCAAGATCATCATCTACCACTAAAATTTTATAAGCCATAACTCACTCTCCTAAATTATATTATATCATTAACTGAGAAAAAGACAGGATAACCCCTGTCTTTAGCGTACATTTCTTTCTCTAAGGATCAATGTAGCAAATACAAAAACAATTAATAACCATACTATTTGTATCCCTAAGCCTTGCCACACTGGATAATAAAGTGATAAAGGATGGATATAGTAACAGTTCATACTCGCTAGTAAGGGTAAATTTCTAAATAAAGAACTGAATTGTAATAACATTTGCCCTAGCCCCAATAAAAGTGATAAACTTATTCCCAAAATTAAGGTAAAAGATCGGAAAATAAATACAAAAATACCACTTAAAAGAGAGAAGGTTAAAATAGAAATACAAACTGGAAATAGAACTGTTAGAACATTTTTAATATTGCTCAAAAGATTGATATTGTAATATCCTTGAGCAAATAGTATACATACTGATATTACAGCTAGCAATAATACAATTTCCACACATAACACAATAGCTATTTTACATATTATAAATTTTAAACGATTTGGACATGTAAGAAAACTTGTACGAAGGCTAGAACCTGTAAATTCTTGACCTATAAATAGTACAGCTAGACTAATAAAACCTGCCTGTCCTAAATAGAGACTTTGCAGTAGTTGTTCCAAAACAAAGTGTAGGGTCAACTGATCTGGTTTACTGTTTAAAAAAATAACCATCGGCGGAACACAAAGTAATAGAGCACCTATAATCAACCAATGCCAAGGATTCATCATAAACTTGAGATACTCACATTTAAATTGCTCTTTCAACTCATTCTCCTCCTCCAATATCTGACTGAAGTACGCGGTAAATTGCCAAAGCCAAGAATGACAAATTCCAACAAAGTAAAAGCAAAATATTTTGTAAACTATTCTGTTCTAACATTTGTGGAGATGTAGCAATCAGTCCATAGCTCAATGAAACTGGAAGAAATTTTGCAATTGATATATGGTCGGCTAAGAATGTTCCTAAATTGTAGACTTGAGGAAGCAAAAACAATAGGGGAACAAGGGCTTTTTTAAATGTTAAAGCCAGAATATAGGCTAAAAGTCCCAACAATGTCCAAGCTATACTGTCCAAAAACATATAGAACCAAACTGTCCCATTTAGTGAAAAAAGCAATAAACCATCTTGTCCTAAAACATAATGTGTCATGTTAATCGTCAGAAATATTGATAGGAAGGAAATGACAAAAGAAAATACCAGCCAAATTAATGTCTTTGAAACTAGGAGAGTAATTCGACTCGTATTAGAGAGGAGGCTTGTGCGAATAGCAGAATCTTTATACTCTTCAGCTCCGTAGATTGAGCCTAAGATAATCATAAAAAAAATGCCAATTAGAGTAACATCAAATCCTAAAAATTCAATAGGTGGAATAGCTTCTACTAACTCTGGATTTGTCTCTGGTGTAGCATGGATACCAACTGAAACAATTTGAGAAGCACCAATATCTGCTAAAAACGTTTGAAATACTAGTATCAAGAATAGTACAACATGAGTAGCTCTCTTATAAAGTAATTTCAATATTTCAGAATGAAGAGAGTAAATAAGTGCCATGTCACTTTCCTCCCTCTGTCAAACTAAAGAAAACTTCCTCCAGTGAAGAAAGATTTTTCATCACTTCTTGTAAAGTCCCTTTTATAAGAACTTTGCCTTTATTTATGATGACCACATCATCTGTCACTGCTTCCACTTCCGATAATATATGAGATGATAGCAAGACGGTCTTTCCTTCTTGAGCTTGTTTTTTTAAAAACTCTCTAAACCACCGAATCCCTCTTGGATCCAAACCATTTGTCGGTTCATCCAATATCAGATATTGAGGATTTCCTAATAGAGCTGTTGCAATTCCCAAGCGCTGTCCTTCTCCTAATGATAATTTTCCAATTTTAGATTTTTTCTTATGGCTAATATCCACCATATCCAAGACTTGCTCAATTCGCTGACTGGATATCCCATTACTAGCAGCAACAATTTTCAAATGTTGATAAACAGTCCGATCATCAGGAGCTCCGACACTGTCAAATGAAGCCCCTACAGTCTTTAGAGGAAATTTTAATTCCTTATAAGTTTGATCTCCAATTTTGGTAAGACCAGATGTTGCTTTGTCTAATCCTAATAAGATACGTAAGGTTGAACTTTTACCAGCTCCATTTGGACCCAGGAAAGCAGTTACTCTTCCTGCTTTTGCTTCAAAAGAAATATCTTTTAAAATTTGAGTTTGACCATATGACTTACATAGATTTTTAATGGTAATACTTTGTTCCATAGATTTCTCCTATTCAATTTGTTGTATCATTTGAAACAAGTATATATTAATCAATAATTTTCGGATTTTTTTCAGAATTTTACTTTTTGTAGAACTGTTTTCATCAAAATAATCTCATCAGATATATAAACCAACAGATGAATTATAGATTATCCTTTATTCCCTTTATCATTTAAATTCTTTTCAAAAAAGGATAGACCTTTGACTTTCCGAAAAATAACAATTTTTCCGAAAGTTTAATATTTGCTGTTATAATAGACATTTCTTCATCTTTCCGTTATAACAGACACTGACATACTCTTGTAATATTATTTTAGTATAATTAAAATTATAGAAGGAGGCAAAGATTATGAGAAAATTAATAGGTATATTACTGCTTTCATTATCAATAATTACGCTAATTGCTTGCACTAAAAATAAGCAACAATCTCTGGATGGCGAATACTATTGGATATCAAGTGAAAGAAATGAATTGGCATTTACTATTAAAGGAGATAATGCTTCCATAGAGCATGGAGAAGCCGATAGCTTTACCATTAACAAACAAAAGAATACGATCGAATTAACTGGACAAAATATTGCAAGTCGAACAGAAGAATATTCATTTAAAGATGGGGTCTTTTCTGTTGATATTAGTGGAGTTAAGCACGACTACTATCTTAAAGATAGCGAAGCATATAATAACGCACTAAAACAATATGGATATAAATAACATCATTCACACCTATTTTCCCGAATAGGTGTTTTTATTTGAAAAAAAGCGCAAAAAATCACTTCCTGTGCTATACTGTAATTGAAAATTTTTTAATTAAAAAAGCTGCATCTTCTGCAACTTTTTAATCTGGTGGAAAATAGCCCAACTGCTCAGCGATGTGAATCGCCTCCTGCCTGTTAATCACTCCCAATTTTGAAAAGATATTGGCTAAGTGATTGGAAACTGTACGTTTACTCACATAGACCTTGTCACAGACATCATCAATGGTCAAGCCATTTCTAACCAGTTCTAGTATCTCGATTTCTCGTGGTGTTAACACCTCTACCATCAATTCATCTGAAAAGACCTTACCACCTAGATAAATCTTTTCCAGTTTTTTCACCAACTCATCTGGGTCCATACTTTTGTCCAGAAAGCCATAAGCCCCCATAACTTTAGCTCGGTGTTCATACATTTTTTTACTATAACCTGTCAAAATCACAACCTTACTAGAACAACCATTATCGATAATTTCTTGTGCCAAGGTCAGCCCATCATCTTGATACAGACTCGTCAGGTTGATGTCAATCAAAATAATGTCGTAGTCATTAAAAGCAATCTCCGAAATAGTCGAAAAATTATCCACTAACTGGACCTTTTTAATGTTTTCCGATAACTCTAAAATCATCTTGATACTTTGGCTAAATAATTTATGATCATCAATTAACAAAATTTTCATAACACAACTCCTTATCAATCGGGAGAGTAATTTCTACACGAAATCTCTTATTATTTTCAAAAATCTGCATTTGACCACCTAAAACACTAATTTTATTAGACATATTTTTCAAGCCATAACCTAAGGATTTTTCTTTTTGAAGGCAGTCATTTTCAGAAATGATAAAAATAGCGTCATCATGCACATCAATCTTCAAAGAAATCCTTCCACCACTAGCGTACTTAACGGCATTGGTCGCCAACTCCTCAACCAGACGATAGGCAATTTTATCGTAAGGAGATAAAAGCCTAAAGTGGGCAGGAAACTGTGTGACGACTTCATTTTCTGCGTGATAGCGTTTGACAATCCGATTAATCAGCCCTTGATACTGGATGTCTAACTGCTCGTCTGTTTCTACCATTGGCTGATAATAATCCATCCGCTCACGAATCCGCTGAACCAACTCCTCTGTTACCAGATTGATTTGTTCACCAAAAGCTTGATTGCTACTATATTTATTGAAATTTTTTATTGCCATAACATTTTGCAGGATTTCATTGTGAAGAAATTCGGAGAACTGTTGTTCTGTATCTTCATTTGCCAGCAGATTTTTCACCATACGGTTACGCTTTAAAAAGAGAACTTTTACATAATCCCCAGAATCTAGCATTTCAGCAGAACGAAAGAGGCGAATCAATTCTTCCGAACAAATCCCGAACAATAGTAACATGATATTCAAGACCAAAAAGCTCGTGTTTAAATCTAGACGAAAGATGATGAAAATGCCTACTAACAAAAACATAACCAGTAAAAACAAGCGTGAAAAAGCTTTTATATAGGACAATTTTAACTCTGATACCTTTTTTTGAAGAGAGCTGATAATTGTTTTGAAGTGTAAAAAAGCTAAAATGCCAACAATTTCCAGATACCAGACTAGGTTCATCACTCCTGAGCCCCTCGTATTGATATACAAAAAGAAATAAGAAAGAGGCAATATCAAAGCTAATATCCACAAATTTCGTCTCTGATACTTGAGTTTACTTTTCAACTCTTTATGATATAAAATCAGTAAAATCAAGGGAACAAGGTTTAAAAAGAAAGACGCAAACAAGGACAGAAATAGAAAAATTGAAGGACTTAACAGATATGAACTAATGGTGATTAGTGTCAACACAAAGGACACACTCAACAGTTCTTCTCCTATTTTCTCTCCCAGAAAGATAATAGACAGAGAACTATACACCAATAAAAAAGAGTTGAGCGGATGAAGAATATCAAAAAAGTGCAACAGGGTGCTCGCAACTCCTTGATTAAATATGAATTGCCAGCTAATGAGAAACATCATCAGGAGCAACCAAAGTTTCAACTCACTATACCGAAAGGTCACAATATTACAAATATAGCTAAATACAATTAAAGCAATAATCAGCAATAAAACCATCTGCAAGGAAAAATCTGTCGAAAAGTCCAGAGGGATCCTATGATAAATATAAATCATTAAAGCTAGATGATTCAAAATCGTCAACCACCACAATAAAAGTGAGTTTTTCGAGAACAATTTGACAAACTGTTTCATATGTATCTACTTCCTGAACTACTTTAATATTATTATAACACAATACCAGAATTGCAGGATAGGCAACTCTGGTATTTGACTTAATTTTCAATAATTTGCCAACTTACTCTGTAAGTCACTAGCAAGTAAAGGACAAAGAGTAAAACCGCTACTCCTAGATAGGTGATATCAATAGAAATGCTGGTATTAGCGAAATTCTCAAAATAGCCCAAAAGAGCGGTACTCAAGGCAAATGCTAGCGGACCTGCGATGACCAGCGGAACCAAGAAATAACTTAAAATCTGTTGCAAAAGAATAGAGCGATTTTGCTTCCTCTTATTCCCAAGAAGATATAAGATTTGATAATCATTGACACTATCCAAAGCACTTGTAGAAGTTTGAAGGGACAAGATACTGAGGGAAATAATGATAAAAATAACACTGACAAAAATCATGACAAAGACAATGACGCCCATAAATCCAAGATAAATCTCAAAAATTCTTCCTTTGGTTTGATAGGTGAACGGATTCAACTCTGCTCCATCACGAGTGAAGTAGTATTTTTCTATCCACTGACTTAAGAATGTTTCTACTTTCCGTTTGTCGATATTTTCTTTGAAATTGGCAACATAGGTCGTGTGGTCTTCCGTCAATCCAACTACTACCCTATCTGGTACAATTAAGGTTCCTGTGTCATTTGTACCCACTGACGATAAAAAGTAAACTGTTTCAAGTGGCTTTGAAGACGCAAGATTAAGAGAATGACCGTTAATCATGAGGGTCTTGGTCGTTGATAGAAAGTCCTGGATCTGCTTGGCAGTTCCTTTATAGTTGGCATTGACCAGAAATTGGTTATCTGCCAAGTCAACCGCTTTTTCCCCTTGCAGTTTGCGGAGATGATTGTAGGCAGAAATTCCTAAAATCGGTACTTTTGATTCAGGAAGTTCCTTATCATGCGCCCAGAGATTGCTAGTATCAATCAAATCTTTATAGATTAAATCACTAGAATAGATAGGATAGCTGTACTCCTCTTTGATGAGGTTAAAGTCAAATCCATCTGCTTTTAATCTGTCTTTGACAGATTCCTGAGAAAACTGGAACTCCTGACCACGATAGAGATTGACAGTTACATCATAAGGTGAGTATTTGTTCAGCTCTCGGTTCATAGTCGTATAGGCACTACCACTAAAAACTAGTAAGCTGAGAGCCAGGGTCAAGGTCAAGGATAAGACAGCCAACGTGACCGAATTACTATCAGCTTGTTTTGAAAATTGACGAATTTTAAAACTGTTTAGTTTGTTATAGTAGGTTTGAGGCAGTTTTCTAAGGGAAACCAAGATAAAATGGCTCAAGGTATTGTAAAATAAAATCACAAAAATCACGAAGACAGATACCAGCAAGATACCCCAACTTTTCAAGAATGATAGATGGTGATAGTCTGAAAAATAGAGAGCACCAAAACCGATAACAGCTGTCGAAAGAATAAAGAGAAGTGCTTGAAGAACTGGCTTGCCTTTTGCCAAGACAGATTTCTTGACCCCATTTTCTTGAATGAGTGCAATGATATTTTGCTTTCTAAAGGTAAGAATGTCCATGACACCAACAATAAAACTGGTTACCAAATAGGAATAAACTAGTAAGATGCCAGACTTGCTATCAAAGAAAAGCAGACTACCAAAGTAATTGGCCATAAAAAACTCAGATGCAATCTTAGCTAGAATGACCAGTAAGAACACTCCAAGCAAGAAACCTAGAATCAAGGAAAAGATATTGACCAGCATGGTTTCAAAGAACAGGGTACGGATAATCTGCTTCTTCTTCATTCCCAGCGTTGCATAAAGTCCCAGCTCTTTCTTGCGCCGTCCCAGGACGAAGTTTGTGGAATAAACGACGAGAAAGGCAATCGCCGATAGAATCAGATAGGAAAGCAAGCCCATGTACTGACTCATCACCGTCGTCAACATTTCCTTTGCTCCTGATAAACTTTGCATCACTGGATGGCTTGGTAAAGCATTAAAAGCGTAGAGCAAGCTATAAATCAAGGTCAGACTGAAAAAATAGATGGTATAGGTCTGTAAATTTCGAAATACATTTCGTAAAATCAATTTTGGATACATACTCTCATCCTCCTATCTGGTACGGCTGTAAATCTCTTGCAAATACTGTTCATTAGATAAGCTGTTACGTTCCAAATCATCCATAATCTTTCCATCGCTAAGTAGCACCATCCGTGAGGAATACTTTGCTGCAGCAGGGTCATGCGTAACCAGTAAAATGGTAATACCAAAACTTTTATTGATTTCCTGCAAAAGCGCCATCAGTTTTTCAGAATTGGCAGAGTCCAAGGCTCCTGTCGGCTCATCTGCGATAATCAGTTTAGAATTATCAATCAAGGCTCTAGCAGTTGCCACACGTTGACGCTGACCACCTGATAACTGATTAGGAAACTTATCTTTTAAGTTTTGGATGGCCAACTTATCCATAATTTCCACAATCTTATCCTGATGTTTTTTGATATTTTTCCCCTGAATTTGAAGAGGTAGAACGATATTTTCATAGACCGTCAAGGTTTCCACCAAGTTGTAGGCTTGGAAAATATAGGAAATGTTTTTAGCACGATAGTCAGCTAGTTCATTTTCCTTGGCATGGATGATATCAAAATCTTCAAATCGAATCTCACCTGATGTTGGTTTATCAATCGTTGAAATACAGTTGAGGAGTGTTGTTTTTCCACTACCACTAGCCCCCATAATTGCCAGAAATTCACCTTTTTCAACGGACAAGTTCACATCTAATAAAGCATGAACGATATTATCTCCTTGACCAAATGTTTTCGTTAATCCTGTCACAATAAGCTGTTTCATCATTTCATTCCTCCGTTTCTTTATTACTCTCTCATAATACGGTTTCTTTCAAGGTTTTCCATGAGTATTTTGTGCAATATATTCAAGTTATAAAAAACCGATGCCTTTTTCAGGTATCGGTCGATGTTGATTATTTGCGATCGTTTCTTTTTTTCATAAAGTAAACAATCCCTATGACAATAACTCCTAAGACCAGTACAGGTGCATAGAATTCTAGTGTTCCAATAATTCCTTCCATTTTATCCTCCTGTCAAAAAATAGAGAGTTTTATCCACAGCTCACGTTTGGCGAAGTAAATTCATAAGAATGTGTAAACCACTAACCATCTCCTGATTTCCCGGAAAGTTCATGGTTTTCAACCTCGAAACTTTGAGAATCAATCTCTAGACGACTTGTATTTTTAGCTATAGGGTTGCCTCCTTACTTCTTTTAGATGATTATCCTTACAGTAACTAGTATAAACTCTAATATTGGATAAGTAATGAGTAAATCGTGCAAGTTTCTTATTTTCGAGGAAAAATTTTATAGTGCCCAATTAAAAAGTAGCTGAACAATCTTGTACTGACCCCAAAAGTTAGATTTTTCTGTCTAACTTTTAGGGTGCAGTTCAAAATGATATTTGCTCTTTTTCATTTTCAAAACCATTTTTTTGATAGTTATTATAAATAATACTATCACCATCTTTTGTTTTAAAATATTCCTCTGGAAAAAGCTTATTATTTTTTACTTCTAAAAGATAATCTTCTACAGATAGTTTATTCCATTCTTTCTCTGATAAATCGTTCCAAACTTTAAATAATCTGTAATCATGGGATACTGGGGTATGGATGTGAAACAATGTTTTACTATATTTCCCACATTTATTTTTAGTTTTCAGCAATTCATCATATGCCTTTTTTATTTCATTATTTTCTTTTCCCATTTTCAATCTCCATAAACAAAAAAATAATACACTATTATTATTTTACATTAACAATATCACTGTTCAACAGGTAAGAAATTCCCTACAATAATCCCTACAATTCTAGGATCTTCATCATACGAAAGAAAAATATCTCGATATTTTGGATTGATAGAAACTAATCGTAAACCCTGTTCTTCCTGGTAAACTCTTTTAATGTATGTCTGATTATTACAGACTACTGCATATACTGCACCATCATAATCAAACCCTGTTTCACGAATGAGAGCCACAGAACCATTTTGATATTTGGGTTCCATTGAGTCACCAGAAATCCATGAGGCGAAATCGTGGGCTAGTTCTTCATCAAAATAGACAGTATCATAGTTTTGATCGTTATACACCGATGAGCCGATACCAGCAGACATTTGTTCGTAAACATGGTATTCGTATAGTTTTTCCGATATCGAAACAACATTCTTACATTTTTCTTTTTGAACTAGGCCTCTGACATAACTAAGTGCATTATTCTTACCTTCATCCGATAAAGTATTATATAGTCGGACGATTTCGACCTCTGTAAAATAACCTTTTGGAACATTTAGAATCTGCTCCAAAAGCTTTATTTTTTCTCTAGATGGTTGTTTTATTCCGCGTTCCCATGCAGAATAGGCTTGGTAGGTAATACCCAATTGATCTGCAATATCTTTTTGAGTCATTTTTAGCTCTTTTCTACGAGCCCTTAGTTTTTCTGGTTGGTACATCGTTTCCCTCACATTAATAGTAATTTCAATTCAGCTTTTTGTTTTGCCTCTTTGTCCGTTAGCTTATTTTTATCCCAAACATAAGCTATAGATTTTCCTTTGTCATAAATGAGCCATATTTTTAAATTGTCACAGCTAGTCTTTATTGTTTTCCAATTCTCTTGATTCAGAAGTTCGGGATATTCTTGACTAGTCACGAAGCCTTTTTTGATTACTGATTGCTCAATCTTATTGATTAGAGAAGTCTGATAGTTGTTGAATTCCTTTATAATCTGATCTTTGACACCGTGAAACAAAAGGAGTAGTGGAGCATTTTGTCCATCAATATAATCATCGATAGCCTGCTTAATGGTACTTTCTTTTCCAGAATAATATTCTCTAAGAAGATCTAAAAGTCGAAAGAACAATGCCTGTTTTGAAACATTCAGGCTATTTTGAATATGTTGAAAGGTGTCACAACTATAATAAATCTTTGACAACAAAACAATGTCAGGCATTAATACAACAGCAGAGAAAATATTCGCTTCTCGCTCTAATAGGCTCTCCTGATTATCAATAGATTCTGCAAAATAATTACCTTCATGCTCTAGTATAAAATGTCCTAGCTCGTGACACAGAGTGAAATTTTGTTTCACAATGGGATTATCCTTTTCATAGGAAAAACTAATGCCTAAGTCATCGATAATAGTTAATCCTTCAATCTTATGATTTGAGAAATGGTGACTAATCACTTGAATCTGATATTCCTGAATACAATGTTGAAAGAAGTACTTGAAATTATAGTTTAATAATGAAATATCGTTGTCCTTCATGTACTGGTATAACACATGTTTTGTAGACTTACTTATTCTTGTATACAATTCATCCAAAGAATGATACCTCCTTTAAGTATTATTCACAAAACTAAATCAAATTGGTTGAGTTTATTGTATAAAAAAAGTGGACGAGTGTCCACTAATTTTAAAAAACTATTTATTATTCTAAGTATTCTTGAAAAAATTTTTCAGCTTTGTTATATGCATCTTTAGAGCTTAAAATCTCATCATCATACAGATAATAATTCCAACCTAAATGTTTATCTGTATACGAAATATAATGATTATCTTCTCCATTTAGAAATAGCTTACCCAATGCATTACTTCCATGTTCAATTAACTGCGAAGTAATTAATCCATTACACTCACCTTCAAAAATAATTCCATCTTCAGTCAACTTATTTTTAAGATTTTCGAATTCTCCATATTTCTCAAATTCCTTTTTGATATCTTCCGCTGTCCTATACCACTCATTAAACATATTTTTCTCCTTTTGGCTTTATGCTGTAGAGTATACTTTTATACTATTTCTTAATATTCTTCTTAACAAAACCTGCAAGTAGAACTAAACCGGCCGTTCCTAATCCATTCCTTAATTTTATTCCTTTGTCTCTATAAATTCTTTCATGTTCCCCACAGAACATTGCTTTGGGAGAATGTACCTCTTTTTTACATTTGATAAATTTACAAATTTTATTTTTCTTCACTTCCATCTTTATCTTCCTCTATTAATAATGCTTCTGAATGATTAACCAATACCTCTATATTTTCTGAAATATTCTGTGTCAAATTTATAAAAGAGCTACTATTTCCTTTTGTAAAATTATCAATTTTCCAAGCTAAACTTTTTCCATCATATTTAGGCTCAAGTAAAGTTTGTTCGGTAAAAGCTTTGTAATTACTTAAAACGGCTATAACTGACTCATCCTCCTCTAATACTGTATAAGCAACAACATTTAATTGCATTGCAGATGATAGGTAACTAATTGATTGCTGAAGCAGAGTATTTATTCTTTTTGCGTCCTTTGGTTTAGTGTCACGATTGATAAAGTCTAAACTATCTGTGTAAATCGACATCATTAGTTTTGCAATAGTATTGTTATTTTCTTTAATTGCTGAAAGTAGTAATTCTTTTTTTAATTGCTCATTTCTGGTTGCTAAGGCCTCTACAATTAGTTGGCGAGCACTGAAAAAACCTGAAAATCTATCATTGTATTGTCCTTGTTCTACGCGGATAACTAGTTCATTTAAACTTTCAATTTGTTCTGAAATAGATGCTAGTTGCCCTTGTATTGCTGAAAGCTCAGGAAGATTTCCTAACTCTTTAACAGTTCTTTTTTCTAAAGTTACACTACTTTTAATTTTTCCAGTTTCAGTATCTTTTAATACTGCATAGGTTTCGCCTGTCTTTTTTCGTATACCATAACTCCATTCTCCTGATTTTAACTTTTCTTTTGCAACTTCAGATAATTTTGCAACGTATTCTACATTGTCATTATCATTCTTTTCAACAAGCTTTTTTAATAATTTAGCTTCAGGAATATGAGTAAATAAATTATTTCTAATCTTATGAGCAATTACTAAAGAGGCTTCTTTTTGCAGTGGAGTTAATGAATATGATTGGAAATCATAGTTGTATAATTCCTTTTTTCTGACATCAACTTCAAAATGCTCTATTTTTGGTATTTCAATTTCAAAACTATCCATACTTCAATCTCCATTTTTGGAACTTTAATTTAAAGTTCTATAGTTTGTATTGTTTTTAGATCTTTGGTAACGATCGCAGTATCAAATCGTATTTCAAATAAAACTAAAGATTCCCCTGCAAATTCAATAGTATTTTTGTAACCTGGTACTTTAGCAATAAATTGGTCCGCCACTTCAAAAATAGTTTTGGTACTTTTTTGAACTAAACCCTTAGCTTTTACGTGTTCATTCCCAGAGTGTGGAATTGTAGTAAATGCAATATGAGAGTTTGATTCCATTTCCTTAATCTTATCATTATCTTTGAATGATGAGAAGTAGAGTATATTATTGGTTGAATCATAAATAAAATTGACTATTCTTACATTTGGAATATTGTTTACAGATGTCGCTAAGGCTATTTCTTTTTGTTCAGACATTATTTTCAAAAATTCTTTTTTTACATCCATTCTTAAAACACTTCCTTTATTCAATGTAATTATCTAACAAAAAAGTCTAATTCTAAGTTTACTTGTTTTTTTCAAATGCTTCTTTTCTCTTTTCCATAAATTCAATCAGTTCTTTTTTGAAGATTTCTTTTTCTTTCTCAGTTAAGCCCTTTGAATTCATACGGAAAAGCAATTCAATATTATCTAATTCATCTGATTTTTCTTCTGAATTTCCAACCAAATAGTCAACTGACACATTTAAAATTTGTGCAATCTTCACGAGATTTTCTTGTGTTGGCTTTTTGACTCCACGTTCCCATGAAGCATAGGCTGGTTGCGAAATTCCTAGTTTTTCAGCTACATCGACTTGTGTAAGATGTGCTTGTTTTCTAAGGTTTTTTAAGCGTTCCGAAAATTCCATTTTAAACCTCTAAAATTTTTTTGTATTATTTTAAATAATCTCTTGACAAATATAACCTACGGTTATATAATATAAATATAGCTGATGGTTATATAGGTTTTAAAAATAATAACACCTAACTATCGGCATTATGATCATTGACAATTAAATAAAAAGTGCGTCTGACAACCAGAGGACTGATCATCAGAACTACACATAAACTTCGTACCTTTATTGTAAATGTTTTGATACTAAAAGTCAAGTCCGTTTTATGGTTGAAGTGAAGATAGAAAACAAGACTCAATTCTTGTGGGCTTCCACGCATTTCGGACTTTCGCACTTTTCCGAATAGTAAAGTGAACTGGCTTCGCCAAAGGGCGTAAGAGAATCTTTTGGGCATGATCATGACTACCTAAAGAGATTGGCTGGGAAAGCGATGGTAATTGACGCAAAGCACCTTGCTAAACGTTGCCACCGTGAAGGAGGGATCCTTCAACCAAATAACTTTTCTTTACTGCTGTCTATCTTTTGATAGACCTACTCTCAAGCTACTAAGTTCTTTCCTTTTTTCACTTAGTAGCTTTTTTACTTATTACAATAAAGGAGAATAATATGACCAACTTTTTTCGCATTACAATGTAAGCGACTCTATGATAATTATGAATTCACCTATGGTATGTTTAGTGACTCTGATAAACTACAAGCTAAACTCTATGCTCAAGCTCAAATTGATTTAGACCATCTCGCAGAGGATGCTCGTAGAAATGGCTATGCTCATGGGGATATTCAATTCTATAGTCGCATGTTTAAACGTAAACTATTTACCCACTATTACTCAAGAGTGAAGCAACTAGCTTAACTCATTTTATTTTACACTCAGAAAGGAAAAATCTAATGATCTCAGAAACACTTAAAATGAAACCAGAATTTATTGGCCCTGCTTACTACGAACGTTTAGGAGATGCTCCTAAATTTATTTTTAGAAAAGAAGGCAAATACCAACGTCACATTCTAAACAGCGCAGAGCACGGTGCCTTTCATGTCATTACACCAGCCTCTACAACGGTCTTCCCAGAAGATGCTCTAGTAGAAGCGGTTAACCCAATCTTTTTCCCGGACACTGCTTTAAATGGCAATACTGTTGCACCTTATCTCAATGTCTTTGCGGAAAAATTGGTCATTAAAAAATAAGAAAGTAAAGGAGAAAATCACATGGCTAAAATTGGATTAAACTACGGAGAAAAACTACAAATTGCTGACAAGACTTATCGTGTCATTACAGATGGGCTAGATGTCCCTGCAGTCCTTGGAAAACTGTCTTTCCGAGGCATTGAGGGCCCTGATATCATCTTTGAAGTGGATCGTTCCCAACGAAATCCTGATGGATCATTTGTACAAGTCAATACAGGTGAGATCCGTGGAATTGTAGTAGGGATTCACTCTTCTGTCCAGCACGAAACCCTCTTTTTCACCATCGCAGATATGTCTGAGTCTGAGATCGAGGACTTGGGCATTAAATACCGTGAAGAGGTTGAACTAGAAGATATTGTTATCACGCATACCCACGTCAATCGTAATGATATCTATAAGCTATTTGCTTCTAAAATCAAGAAAAAAGCTGGAGGTGCACCGACTAAAGAAAACAAACCAGTAGAAAATAAGAAGGAAAACTAGGAGGTGATACACTATGAAACTCTTTACCTATCGGGGAAAAAGAGTTCGAGTTTTTCATCGTAAACTAAAGGGAATCACATGGTTTATCTGGTGGTTTCCTTTTTTGTTGGCTATTAGTTTCTACAGCTACTTACATTTAGAAGAATTAAAAGTCCATCCCTTACCCCAAGGATATTTTCTAGGAGCTGGATTCCTCTTTTCTTTGATCTTCTCTTGGTTTATCAATCGGGTTTGCTACAGGAAAGTGCTCTTTTTTCAAAAGCTAAATAGCCTTCGAATTCTCTCTCGCTTTTTGCTAGAGAATAACCTCTATCTCGTTAAAAAGGTCAAGCGTGAAAATAAGATCATTGAAAAAATAACCTTGCCTCAAGTGTATATCAAACAATCTCGCTACAAGATTGAAGTGAGTTTCATTCTAGAAGGCAATAAATTTCAAGATCGCTTTTTAAACCTTGGAGCTACGCTTGAAGTCATGTTTAACGGGGACTTTCGCAATAAAACCTTTGATAACCGCTTTATCAAGTATGAAATTGCTATTAACCGAATTGATAGCCGAATCACCATCGATGAAGTAAAAGTCAAGGGATCCAAACTCCAACTCATGAAAGATGTATCTTGGGATTATATTGAAGAACCTCATCTTCTCATCGGTGGTGGAACAGGTGGAGGAAAAACAGTTGTTCTCATGACCATAATCTATGCACTAGCTAAAATTGGCTTTGTTGATATCTGTGATCCCAAGAATTCGGACCTTGCTGGATTAAAGAAAATTCCAGTCTTTCATGGTCGCGTTTATACTAGTAAGGAGGATATCATTAACTGTTTTAAAGAGAATGTAGAGTTCATGGAAAAACGCTATGAATTGATGTCTACTTCGCCAAAATTTCAAGCTGGGAAGAACTTTACTCACTATGACATGAAACCAAAATTTATTCTTGTGGACGAGTGGGCAGCTCTAATGGCAAAAATTGACCGTGACTATAGCCAACAGTCAGAACTCATGGAATATCTCTCCCAGTTAGTTCTAGAAGGCCGTCAGGCTGGTGTCTTTATCATCTTTGCTATGCAACGGCCCGATGGTGAATTTATTAAAACAGCTCTTCGGGATAACTTTATGAAGCGTCTCTCCGTCGGTCATTTAGAATCAACAGGATATGACATGATGTTTGGGGATGCCAATAAAACCAAAGAGTTTAAAAAGCTGGATGAAATTAATGGAGTTAAGGTCAAAGGACGGGGCTATATCGCAAACAACGGCGAGCTTGCTGGTGAGTTTTTCTCTCCTTATGTACCGCTTGATCAAGGTTTCTCCTTCTATGATGCCTACTCTAAAATTCCCATCATGGAGTTTGAAGGAGAAGAATTCTCAGTATTTGAAGAATATAAACCACCGCTTGAAAAAATTGATCCTATAGAGGAAGATGAGACCATAGAAAACGAATCAAACAAACGACCACTCAAGGAATTTGCGGACGAACAAAATCTTAAAATGCCAACCTTACGCAAGATTATCTATCTCTTAACAGAACAAGGGATCATCTTTGAACGGACTGTATCCGCTATTCTAGTGGATCCTTTTCAAGAAAAACTTCTTCTTGAAATCCTCGCTCAATTTGAAGAGGGAGGACGCAGGTCTTATCCAAAAGCAGTTGAAGCGACGATTGTTCATCATGGGCTAGGACAAGGGCAAGGGCAAGCCTGACCGCAGGTCAGGCGCAGACCGTAGCCCGAAGTTTCTAGGCCATGATGAAACTTCAACCCCCGTTTTCTAATAGGGGGGTTACATTTGGCAAAAACGCCAAGTCCACCCCTCCTCATTCCTTATGGGAGTTGGGTTTTCAATTTTTATGAAGTGTGTCACTTTCGTCAAAAAAGTGTGTCACTTTGTTAGAAAGAGGTGTTGCGATGAATGGACAAGATTAGTCCTTTTCATATTAAGAATTTCAGAAAACAAACAGGACTTAGTCAAAAAGCATTTGCACAAGCTGTTGATCTACCTACAAGAACCTACCGCTCTTATGAAACAGGCGAAAGAGGACTGACAATTGATAAGTTTAGAGAACTAAAAGAAAGACTTGGTTACTATCAAGATTGCGATAAAAATAGTCTTCGGGCTCAAATTGACTATCTCCGATTGACCTTTCCTAGATTAAAGGATCTAGATGCTTTCTGTGAAAACTTTCTTCACTGCCACCTCAGTGAATTTACAGACCAAGAAACCCGTCTCATGAATTATACCCACTTATGGCAACGTGGAAACATCTGGATTTTTGATTTCTTTGATAAGTCTGTGACAAATGACTACCAAACTTGCCTTCAACTATCCGGTCAAGGATGCCGTGAGTTGGAATTGCTTCTAGAAGACAAGGGAATCACTTGGCAGATATTTCTTCAAAATATTCTTTATTCCTATGAAGATGTTCGGGTGAAGCGTCTCGATATTGCTCTGGATGAACTTTATAAGGGTTATGGTCACGAGGACGAACAAATTCAAATTCCTAAATTGATTGATAAACTCTATTCCAAAGAGATTATCCTAGACACGATCAAGAAATGGAATATTACGGGTGGTGGATCCTTCACTGACAACGAAGACATGGAGGCTAATCACGGCTTGTCCATTTATTTTGGAAGTCGTCAAAGTCAACTCTACTTCAACTTTTATGAAAAGCGCTATGAAATAGCTCGAATGGAAAACATCTCCTTGGACGAATCCTTGGAGATTTTTGGTATCTGGAATCGCTATGAACTCCGCTTTTCAGATCAGAAAGCTCAAGGCATTGTGGAGGAATACATCAACGGTGTAGATCTCGGAGAAATTGCAAGAGGTATCGTCAATAAAGAAATCCAAGTCTATGATGGCCTCACTCGTTTCGGAGCCTATAAGCCTGATGAGAAATGGCAACGGCTCTTTGGAGGAGTCGAACCCTTAAAACTGTCAACCAACCCACAGCCTTACAGTATTGAGCGAACGATTCGCTGGCTGACCTATCAAGTTGCTAACTCCCTTGCACTAGTCACTGAAGCAGACAAGATCCTCCAAACAGAATACATGAAGATGATTCAAAACAGCGGAGAGATCACTGATCGAGGAAAAGCTATGTTACGACTTCTCAAAGCTAATAAACACTATGAATACTAGAAAGGAAAAGCTATATGGAATACAAAGTTCAAATCAATTCACTAGAAAACTTTAAAGCTTGGTCTGGTGGGCTAACCACCTTGAACACTGTCCGTGAACGTGGTGGAGTAGATACCTTAACTGTCATATGTGAAGATATCTTCTCTGGTGATACGCCAACAGAAGGACAAATCAATGACTGGCTTTGGTTTGATTCAGATTTTATCTACCAAGCTCTAGGCTACGATGATCTGCTTGAGGCTTCTTGAGATGCTGAAGAAGATTTATCAAGCAGACTTTCTGCTTCTTCCAGAACAAGAATTCTGGCATATGTACGTTCTCTTACGAAAAGGAAAGGACTTCTACTACGAATGTGCAGGCAGATGTACAGAAGATCTTCCAGATAGTAGAGGGTTCTATCACTATGAACATGCCTGTTTCACACTAGATGGTCAAGTGTTGAGCGTAAATAAGAAAATGCGCCCCTCACTCATTACTTATATCCAAAAGACCATCAAAGACAATCAAGAAAAATTTAGAAAGGAAATTGAAATGGCTACTAAAACTATTTTTGAAAAGAAAGTCTCTCAAGTCACCAATGAACTGGGAGAATTACTTAAAAAGAAAGATCACAGAGAGGCTTGGACCAAGGCTGGAGAATTAAATAGTCTCCTTAAAAAAGAAGAAGCCAAGGATCTAAAACCTGACTTGATCGAACAACTCCAAACTGAGCTACGAGGCTACTATTACATTAATGGCGAGATCGAAAAAGCCAATAAGCGCCTCTATGCAAAAGGCTCAAAGCTCATTGAACTTGCTGCTCTCTAAAAGGAGGATCTATGGATAAAGCCAAACGCTACTTGCTTCAAGCAAAAGAATATCTCTCACACTTTAAAAAGGTGGAGAAAAAAGGAGGTCCTCCAAAACTAAAAGTCACCAATAAAAAGACCGTCAATATTGCAGTCATAGGAGGAATTGCTTTCCTCCTTTTTGTTGGTCTCTTGGGATCTGTCCGTGCTATCACACTTTCAAATAAAGTAGGAACACTTCAAGCTCAAGTGGAGGCTACTAAAAAACAAAAGGCACAGCCAATGGAGTCTAGTAGAAAATACGACTATAAACTCCAGTACTACTTAAACGACTATGTCTATGCTTATTTCACCCTTCCACAAGAAGGGGATAAACAACAAGCTCAAGTGGAATACTTAAACAGCTTTTACAACTTCATTCCTGATGTAAAAGCTCAAGGTCAAGTTCGAAATCCTAGTGAACTCCTCTACTCTCAGTTAGTGACTGTAGAAGGGAAAGTTGCGACCTATAAGATTAAATACAAGGAAATCATCCGCCGGGATAATAACACAGAAGAAAAAGAAATTGTGACAGGTTTCAATATTCCTTTTGATGAAAAAGATGGAAAATATTACGTTTCTGGCCTTCCTTGGTTTTCTGCCATTGAATCCTCACAAGCTGGACACTTTAGCGAAGATGATAAGCTCCAACTCACTGCCAATGATCATTTTTCAGACAGCGAGCGAAAGAAAGTAGAGAAATTCCTCAAGGTCTTCTTTACCAACTACACCACAAGCCAAGATAATCTTAATCTGATTGCTAAGGATGTGGATATTATAGCCAATACCACCTTCAAAACGATTGATTATACCTATCTAAAAAAAGACGGTCAGAATCTAATCGCTTATGTTCAAGCAACCTTTGAGGTCGGAGGAACCACCCACTCAGAAAACTTCACCTTTACCCTCTCAGAAAAAGAAAAGACCTACTATGTCACAAAACTAGAACACACCATTCCACTAAATTATGCAAATGATAAAGAATAGGAGAACTCTATGAATACAGACAATCTACGAACCTTCCTCCAGGGCGATGGAATTTGGATCCTGACAGCCATTGCCGTGCTCTTAGCGATTAAGGCATGGCGGAACAGCTCTTGGCTTCAACTCTTCTCTGTCGTTGGTTTCTATGCCGTTATTGTTTCAATTGCGAAAGGACAAGATATCCTAAAAGCAGTCGGCTGGTTCCTGCGACTCTTCGGTATTGAATCAGGACTTTAAGTATGAATGAAGAAAGACTTTATGATTACAGTAAGGGCCTAAACGCTCCTTATTGGATCCAAGAAATTAAGACAAAAAAGGGCACTCGGCTATGGTACTTTGCGACACCTATGCAGTTGTCTTTTTTTATTGTCTTTATCATCGTTTTTGTGGCCATGTTACTCTTTGGAGGGTTTATCTTTGTGCCACTCGCAAAAATCACTCACTCAATTTCTCTCTTGCTCTATTGGTATCTCCCTTATAAATTGGCTAAATTCTATACTGAATACGAACCTCACGGTAAAAAGATGCACGTCTTTATTGGAGATTACCTGATTTACTTCTGGGATTTTAAGCTAAACAAAAAAGCTATCTACCATGAAGATCGAATAGAGCCTGTAGAAGAAATTGTCTTTGAAAAAACAAATCTATAGAAAAGGAGGACCTATGAGTATTACTTTAACCTATCCTATTAGGGAAACACATGAAAATCTAGCTCTCAAAAAAGATCAAACTGTTATTGCTTATTATCGTATTCCAAACACTCCCATTACCATTACAGATGATGAAAAAAAGGGCAAACATAAAATCACTGTTGCTCAAATGATGAAGAAGCTCCAGAAAAACAAGTTCTTTGAAATATCTCTGATCCCTAAAGACTATCTCTTAGAAGAGAAAATGCGGGACTTTTCAGATGCTCTAGCAGATGACAGTCGTGAACTAGGAGAAGAACTACTTCTTTACACGGTAGATCGCCTAACAGATGAAATGGAGATCCCTTATCAGTTTGACTGGGTCGTGGGAGTGACCTTACGCAAACAAAATCATGGAGCTACCGTCAAAGACTTGGCTTATGAGAGCTTTAATGAGTTCACCGAAAAAATAGCTAAGGGCCTTGGCTATGAATATGAATTAAGTCCCACATGGTATGAAGACTATAAAAGTGATGAATTCACTATTTTTCAAGCCTTCTCTGTCCTTCGGGCAAAACGTTTATCTAATGAAGAACTCTTTTATTACCAGCGGATGCAATACCTCCGCTATATCCCTCACTACAAGAAGGAGGTGCTCGCCAATCGTGCTCAATTCAATATTACAGACACCTTGATTAAAGTCCTAAAAGGTGGCT
>OBIA01000580.1_pt1 | contig 23443 bp, 22 predicted proteins | sample 1519911 | NCBI WGS metagenome assembly OBIA01 (sample SAMN04209236, study PRJEB22552) | human gut metagenome | biome: gut; material: feces | host: Homo sapiens | place: USA: Oklahoma | reverse complement strand
ATATGCCGCCTGATCAGTACGAAATTGCTATCCAAAATTTAAAGGATGGCTACAATGATCGTGCCTATGTAAGAAAGTGCATAAGGCTATATAAAGAATTGACGGAGAAACTCCCGTTGGAAGAAAAAACGGAGTTATATCTTCGTTTAGAACAAGCAGCATGTTTGCATTATGAAACTGCGACAAAAGAAGAGATTTTAAAACTTGATGAATTTGTTGCGCCATTGTTCAAGAAACATTTTAAACATACAAAAAAGGTAAAACGCATTGTTGATTTTAACCAAGGGATTGACGCAAGACTGATAAATGATCAGAATATGGCAAAATTGGCTGAAATCAATATTTCGCCTCTTAGAATTGCTTTTGACCATTGGGAGCAAAAGGACATCTACGAAAAAGCGGTTCGTACCGCAGTAGCACATGGCATTACAAATCTATCGAACTATATGCTATATAATTTCAGAGATAAACCAGAACATCTGTATTATCGCATGAAGTTGAATGTTGATCTGTGTGATGAATTAGGGGCAAACATCTATTCTTTCCCGATGAAATACCATCCTATCAATGATCCGGATTTCTTTATGAACCGAGATTATATAGGCGAACATTGGAACCGAAAATTCATTCGAGCAATTCAGGCTGTACTGAATTCGACCAAGGGTAAAGTCGGCAAAGGGAAGCATTTCTTTGAGGAAGCATTTGGTGCGGATGAGCATCGATTCTGGACAATTCTCTGGATGCCTGAAACCTTTATAATTTATCGTTTTATGTTCAAGGAAAATCTCGCAAAGGAATGGGAAGAAAAGTTTTGGAGTCTGCCTACTGAGGAACTTGAAAAAGTGAAATCTGTTGTGGCAGTAAACAAGTTCAAGGATTTGGATTTCTCAAAATATTCAAAAGAAGCAAGAGACGTCCTTCAATATTATATGGTTACACGCGATGAGGCTGAGCAAATGCTGAAGGAAAAGAATAGCTGAAATTATGCCATTGAATAAAACTCTCCGCAAGTGCGGCGGTGCGTTATCTGGGAGCGCAGAACTAATTGATACGAAGAGTTTTCCGAGTGGAGAGAAGCCTCCGATTGCAAAATAACAGATACTGAACTTAAATAAAAAAGCCCACCGGCTGGATATAAAATCTGGCCTGTGGGCTTTGCTCTATTTTCAAATTGATGTCGTTTAAATCTTGGAGTTCAAATACTCCACCAGTTCCCAAACCGTTGTCAATGGATTGCTCTGCCGCGAAATCGGTTCAATGCCATGATTCTGAATCTGATTGGCACGAGCTTTCGCTCGCTGAATTGCAGTTGCCTGCAAAGGCTTCAAACCGTCAAAGTAATCCTTGTTTTTCTCATAATCAGGAAGTCTGCCCGGCTGTTTCAGCAGGCGAATCAATGACTGACAATCTTCAACCTCTGCCTGTTGATTTACAAAGTGCAGTAGGAACCACAACTCGAAAGACGGGTTAGAATAGGCCAAATGATAGCCTTCCTTTTGAGCGGACTGTTTGGCGCGCAGAAGTACCTCGTTGGAATTATCGTCACGGTCAAAGACGCACCAGATGGAGTCACCGTCTTCCGGGTAGTATGGATTATTGCCCATCGTTGCTTTGGCCTTTTGCACAAGCTTGTCGGCAGACTTATACTGAGAAGAAATCGGGATAATATCAATATTGCACCCTCGGCTGCGGAAACGTTTGAAATAGCGGATCTCGGTTTCACTGCCCTCACAGATGAGATACACCACCGGGTTGCGCTTTCTGGTGTGAACAGACTTGCGGCTGATCTCTTTTATTCTGCCCATGCTGCATCCCCTCCAATGAACGGAATCGCACCATAGCGACCTTGTAAATAGCCCTTGGAGATGTTCTCACCTTTCCGGGGAGAAAACTCGGTCAGGGCATAAATATCGGTCTGCATGGTCTTTTCGTTCTTCTCTGCAAACCAGATCTGATCGCGCCGCAGCAACGTCAGGTCGAGAAGTCCGGTATCGTGCGTGGTGAAGATGAGTTGTGCATGGTTTGTATTGATAGCGGCATCCTGCACCATCTCGATCAGATGCCTTGTCAGCAGCGGGTGCATACTGGATTCTATCTCGTCTACTACCAAAACAGAGCCGGATTCCAAAGCCGCAAGCCACATACCGATGCGAGAGAAGAAACGCTGTGTTCCAACGGATTCCTGCCCCAACGGGAGCCAGAAACCCTTAGAAGTGCCATCTTCGGCATCGAGGGTGTGCAGTGCGGAAATGATAGGTTCTTCCTTGGAGCCTGTAATGCGGATGTCCTTGATACCGAGGTCTGCATACAGCATTTCATGCAGGATACGGCTCTTTTCAGAGCCGTCCTGCCGAATGGCAGACAATGTAGCATCCAGCCGCATTTCGGTTCCCATAAAGCCTGTCAGCTTTTCAAAGAACCACAGATACGCTTTTTCGGTCTGGGGGCAGTTCCACTCGTTCGAGCTGGACAGATAAAGGCGGTTTTCAGCAGTTCGTCCAGCAAGCGTGAACTGCTCTTGAATATTCTCGCGGAACTGATAGCCATTGTTTTCTCTTGAAAAAATCAAGGCTTCCCGGCCATTCGGCCAGTGGTAGAGATATTCGGTCAGGACTTTGGACTTGTCAAACGAGAACCCATAGGCATACTTGATGCCGCCATAAAAATAGATGGCTTCAAAGCTGGTCGGCTGTGTGGGCTGGTCAGTGAAAGCAAACGGCTCCTGCGGAAGGGACTCGCCCTTCAGCAGCTTGGCATATCGGCCACAGACCATTTCCCGCATGAGCAGGAGAGCATGGAGAACATTGCTCTTCCCGGCTGCATTTGCGCCGTACAATGCCAGCACAGGCACAAGCTGTTTCTTCTCGTCCGGCGAAATCAGGCAATCAGACAGACTTTTATCCGTAGATGCTTTCAAGCTGATAATAGCCGTGTCCTTGATGGAGCGGTGGTTGGTGACTGAAAATTGAAGCAGCATCGCGATTCCTCCCAGATGATTTTCTGAATCCAGTGTACTCTATTCTGGGCAGAAAGTCAAATTTTAATTTTGAAATTTGCAAATATTCAGCAAAAATCAAAAATAAAATCAAAAATGTCGGCTTTTGATACCGTTCGGATGCTATCAGGAATCATTCTGCATACACGATCTCCCTCACCATCACTTCCTCGGCCTGCGCTTTCAGCCCGTTCATGTGCGCCACCCAGAGAAGCTGTGCGCGCTCTTTGTCCGGCGCGGGGTACTTGTCTAACAGAGTGGTCATCGTGCGTTCCAGCCACGCGCAGGCCGTTTTCTGGGTATCCTGCAAATGCGGCCAGAGCGTACCGTTCAGCAACATCCGGTTGTACAGCACAGGACGCTGATTCTTGAGATACGCCAGCCGCATCCGGCCATACTTGCCCAGCAGTTCGGAATCATCGGTCTGCGGCAGGGTGAGCAGGGGCAGCTGATACTCCCCGACCTGTGCGTAATGGATCTCGGTGCGGACGGCATTCGTGCTTTTCATGGAAATTCTCCTTTGCATTTTCAACGTGTGTTGTGGTCTTTGTGGAAAACAGCACTTACTTCTTCCGGTTTTGCGCTGTCAGCCAGTTGCCCTGCGCCTGATAGTAGTGCTCCATCGTGGTGGGGGCGTTCAGGATGGTGGTGCGCAGATAGGCCATGATGTTCTTGATGGGCTGGGTGGTGTTGGACATCACATCGAAGATGTACTCAACGTGCTGGCTGGTCAGCTTGTCCAGCCGCAGCCGGATGGCTTTGGTGGTCTGCGGCTGCTTGCCGACGTACTGGGTCTGCCGAGGACAGCCGTACATCTCCACAATGTTGTCCAGCAGTTCCTCCAGCTTGTCGGGGTCGTACCGCTGGGCAAGGGTGTCAATCTCCAGCCGTTCCCGAAACTCCTCCCGCACCTGTGCTTCCGTCTGGTCAAAATCTGCGGATCCGCCTGTCGGCCCTGATAGATTAGTACTTTGTCTTTTAGTATTTTGTTTATTAGTATTTTGTTGCGTTGCCTTTTCCAAATTGGCTCAGCCAAATTTGGAAAATCCAAAAATGGTGAAGAACAAGGTTTCATGCGGCTTTTCGGGCTTTTGGTTGCGGACGGGTTCGATGGCCCGCCTTCCTTGCCGGGAACGGCAGGATCGTCCTCAACAGGCGATTCATAAACCTGATAATCGTAGTCGATGATCTGCCCTTTGGCATTGCGGACTTTCTGACGGCGGACGTAGCCGTGTTCTTCCAGTTCCAGAACAGCGGTGCGTACACTGTCCAGACCATCCTTGCAACCAACGGTCAGCCCTTTCAGGCTGTAATCCCAATCGTCCGGCAGGGAGAGCATATAGGACAGCAGTCCCTTGGCTTTCAGGGACAGCCTCTTATCCTGCAGGTGGTGGTTGCTCATGACGGTGTAGTTGACATTTTTATTGACGCGGAATGTTGACATGGCGGCTTCCCTTTCAGCCCAATGCGAGCAAGAGAAAACGCAGCATTTCCCGGCTTTCGGGAAACGCTGCGTTCAGACAGGGAAGCCTGCTGTGAGCTGGCACAGCAACGGCAGCACTGCATATTTCTAACGGACATCTAACACAACTACACCTGAAATGCAGCCGCTGACGGCCTGTGTGAAAAAGGCTTTTTCTAACGTCATTTCGCAAAAAGCGGCTGATTTTTGCCTGCAAATTGCGGTGTGACGTGCCTTTTGGGAGGTTACAAGAATGCCCTCAGCTGCCAATGACAGCCGCGAGGAACCAGCTTCATCCAACAATTTCAAAAACTCGAAATCGTTTTGTCCTTAATCGGGCACGTGGGTTCGAATCCCACCATCTCCGCCAACAAAAGGCATCAGCTCAGGCTGGTGCCTTTTTATGTTCTCCAGCCATTAAAAAGAATGTATCAATATTTTTTGCTCAGAATCTTCTTAAGCGTATCCGCAAACCTGACATCCTGCTCCTTCGTCCGCTTTGGGCTCCCCTTGGGGTGCTTTCCGGCACGGAGGAGCTTTTTGTTTTCATACCGCCGCAGCATGAGGGCGTCTATGTTGTCGGCGGTGTACTCCAGACCATTCTGGTTCAGCACCCGGGCGCACTTGGCAAGACACATACTCGCCAGCCCGTAGTCCTGTGTCACGACCACATCCCCCGGTTTTACCCGGTTCACCAGCGCAAAGTCTACGCTGTCAGCCCCTTTATCGAACACCAATGTCTGCGCACCTTCCCGTTCGATTTGGTGGGAGGTGTCGCACAGGATGATGACCGGAACGCTGAACCGCTTTGCAATCTGCAATGTCAGGTCGACCACCGGACAGCCGTCTGCATCGATCAGAACTTGTCGGGGCAAGACCCCTCCATTTGCTTCGCAAACCGTTCTGTCGCTTAAACGCCCCACTGGGGCGTTCATTGCTTCGCAAACGCGAATGGTCATGTGTGTTCCTCCATCATCCAGCGAAACGCCTTTGCTGTGCGCAGGTCAGCGTCTTTGAAATGCCCGCCGCTGTTCCATTCAAGGGTGCAGTCTGCGCCACGCGCGGTAAGCCGACTGTGCATAGTGCGGATATTATCGCCCACCGCAGCCATGACGGTGTTTTTCGTGCGTTCCTCCTTGTCGCCAAGGCTCAGATAAACGCGCTGTGCCTGTATTGGGTGCTGTTGTTCAAACTCCAGCCAGCCCGGAAACCACACCGAGGGGGATGCAGCGGCGACACCGTAGAACAAATCGGTCTGGGTGGATGCCCACAACGCAAACAGTCCGGCCAGTGAGTAGCCACCCAGAATGATTTTGACGTTTTCCGGGAGATTGAACTGTTGTTTCAGCGTTGGCACGACCTGTTCTGTCAGAAAGCGCAGGGTGTCCGCAGCCTTACCGCCGAAGCCTTGCTTTCCCCAGACAGCAGGGGCTTCCCACGGAGAAAGTGCATCGTTCCAGTTTGAGACCGGAACGGCGGCAAACAGATACTTTCGGCTGCTTTGTGCGATAGCATCCACTTCGTTGTCCATGCTTTGCTGCTCGTGTTCGCCTGTCATTTGGAGCAGCAGGTATTCTGCATTAGCCCTGCCGTAAATACGGCAAGGTTTATTCCCGATTTGCATTGTCTGTGCAGTCACTGTGGCGTCCTCCCGAAAAAATTTTGATAAGCCCAGTATATCAACTGAAAAATCATTTTGCAATTCAAAAGGCGTTCGCATTCGCTGCAAGCAGTGCAAGTTGGTCAGAACGGTTCCCATATCAAATACACTACTTCCTCACCTGCGCTTCGATCTCTCCGGTAAACTGAAACCATCCATCCTCATAGTCCATAACAAAGTCTGCGTGATACTTGTTCAGAATAAGTTTTATATTGGAAAGCCCGAATCCATGAAGACTTGCATTCGGTTTTGTCGTCTGGATCGTATCATTTTTTATTTCGACCGGAAGGGTCGTATTCCGAACAGAAAACAAAAAGCTTTGTTTTAACACTGCAGAAACCCGAATCACCCGATCGCCCTCGATTTTTTCGCAGGCTTCAATGGCGTTATCCAGCAGATTGGAAAACAGGACGACCATATCCGATACATCAAAAGGCAGAGCCGATAAATCGTTCAGCTCGAAATCAATGTCGATCCCCTTCTGGATCGCTTCCGTTGCTTTCGTATTGAACAGTGCATCTAAGATCGCATGGTGAGAGTTGACGAGGAACGATCGGTCTGTCTGTTCCTTGGATACAGAATTCAAATATTGCTCTGCCGCATCATATTCCTGATTTTGCAAAAGACCTTGAAGTGTATTGAGATGTGCCTGAAAGTCATGTACCTTATGGCGCTGAGCCGTATAGAGCTGACTTGCGGCTTCCATATTTTTAGCCTGAAACTGGAGCTGCTGTTCCAGCGCCAAAACTCTTTCCTGATTTTCAACGGTCTTTTCCATTCGTTCCAAAAGATACAGCACTGCCACATTTGCGGCAAAAATCAAACCGCATACCGCAGCAATCACCATTTCGCTTGCGCTTTTACCAGTCGTCATGTACAGCAAAAGCACCAGCATCACAAAAGATGTTCCCGGAAACAAAAAATAAAGACCTGATTTTACGCCCGTCAGCTTGTTGGGGGTTCTCAAGCTCCTTCTTCTCCGCATAAGCTTTCGAAATGTGTATGCCAGAAAAAGCTCTGCCGAATAGTTGATAACTCCATAGCTTATCATAAGCGGAAAACTTGTTCGAAAGGACGCTCCGTCCATTCCGCAGATAAAAGCACCTGCCATGCCAAGCCCAAAAGACAAACAATAGGTCATGAGATATTCTATACAGACTAAGAGCAGCAGCATTCCGCTGGAGATCTCTCTATACAATGCTCTTGCGCTCAATGTGTACGACAAAAGGATCATGCCGATCTTTACAGCCGGATCTCGGCCAAAGAAAACAAGCGGAACTTGCAGGATCCAGAAATTCAGAGCAACAAGGCACCCGATGCCCAACGTAAACTTCCAATTATCCCATCGTCTTTGGGCAAATGCATCCAAAAAGAAGATCAAAGACAGTGTATCGACCACCGTATAAAGAAAGCTCAAGAGATCGCCCATCGATTTTTCCCTCTCCACTTCAAGTAATGCTGTTTTAATTCCTTGTGGCTTTTAGCGCTTGAGGGCAAAACGATCCCTCCGCGTAAGTGCACCTTTTCATACTGCATCTGTTCGATGTACTCCATATTTACCAGAAAGGACTTTTGGATACGCAGAAACCCAAGGTCTTCCAACTTTTCCGATAAATCTGTCATATTTCCATAAAACCGATATTCGGTCCGTTCGTCGTGGATCAGGTGCATGATAACGATCCTCAGATTTGACTCCAGATAGAGAATATGATTTACCGGAATATCGATCAATTCCGAATTGACGGAGATCGTAATGATTTGTTTTTTTCGGACCACTTCTTTGACTGCATCCTCAAAATAGGATACCAGTCTTTCCTGCATATTGGTTTTCAAAAGATACCGAAACGCCTGTACTTCAAACCCTTCCGGCGCATACTGGATGAAGTTGGTCAGAAAAATGATCACGATCCCCGGTTTTTCTTTCCGAAGTCTCCACGCCAGATCGATGCCGCTGAAGTCTCCCATATCGATATCCAGAATTGCGATATCGTACCCCGCAAGGTCTTTGATCGCACAGGGATCATCAAACAGGTGAAACCGCACCTGCATTCCATTTTCTGCGCAATGCTTTTGGAGCAGCTCTAAAACCTGCTCTGTAACACGCCACTCATCATCACAGATCAATACATTCATCTGAAATTTCCCCCAAGATAAACGAACCGGCTTTTGGTTATTCAAAATATCTCATCCGCTCTCACAGCGATTATAATACGATTAGGTTGAAATCGCAAATAGTGCACTCTATAGGACAGAACCGTGCCTTTTCATGACAGAAAAACCGTTTTTCGTTACCATAATGTGGATTTTTTCGTGGTATGAGCGTAAAACAAAACCACCTTCCCGCATTATAAAATACCAAGGAGTGTCGTCATGAAAGCACCGCAATATAACAGCAGTTTGCGCAAGAGGTTCCTCACTTTCGCAGCTGCTCTTGTCCTTCTTTTCGCTCTTGTGTTTGAACTTTATCCAAGAAGCTCTCAGATCATCGATCTCTCCACCGATTCCGGGCTTTCCAGAATGCTCCGATACGATGACGCGCAGGTCTATATCTTTGGCGAGATTCATCGAAAAGTAGAATACCAAAAGTTCCGCAATGTGCTATTCAAGTATCTTGTGGAGAAAAAAGGTGTGCGTGTCCTTTTGATGGAGCATGGCTATGCAAGCGGCTTTATCGAAAACGAAACGATACAGAACCGGATGACCTTTTCCGATGCGTTCGATCAGTTTACGATATCCCAAGAGGACTACGAATTATTCCGGTGGATGTCGGAATTCAACCGAAACAGACCGGACAAGGATAAGATCTCCATCGTTGGCGCAGACATCACGGATTCGATTGAGATGCTCTGCACCTTCTGCAAGTATCTTCTGAAAGATTGTGATTTTTCAGCAGCAGACAGAGAAACACAGATGCTTTTGATCGGCATCCAGAAATGCCGGTTGCAGTATCGTTTTCAAAACAGTCTGCTGCCACAGCTGATCGAGCAGATGCAGACTCGGCCGGAACAGCTCGAATTAGTGCTGGGCGATAAGATGATCCATCTGGAGCGTGCTCTTCTAGGCTGGCAACAGGAGCTGACGTGCAATGAACTGAACGATTATCAGCCAGAGCTTCAACATGGCGGCAAGGCTATGGCTTATCGGGAGGATGCCCTGTATGCAAATCTCCAGCGGATCTATCAGGAAAATCCAACTGCAAAGTATTTCGGTTCGTTCGGGGCAGCACACGTCCAAATGACACGCTATGTTGGCGATGGAACGGTTTATTGGATCGATGATTGTTTCGTTTCACGGATGGCTGGTGAAGAAAGCTTCCTTGACGGCAAACTGACCGTCATTGACGGCATCGTGACCCATGAGATCGGAGATCTGGGCGAATCTGATACGAACCATATCATCTTGTATAATACCGCCCGCGCAAAGAATCCCGCCGCTGAAAACGGAAAGTTCTTTGCGGAAGCCCCTGACATCCCGGATGAAAAAATTGCGCAGTATGCAATATTGTTTGAGCACCCGGATCAGATCACAAGCAGCGAGGAGCATCCGGGCTGGTATTGGCTCAGCCATAGGTAAAATTTTCCCCGAAGCAAAATTTGGTATTGACAAATCCCAAATCCGTGCTTTAATATAGGAAAATTCAATACACTAAACCGTTGAAGCGGAGATAACGGCGAACCATGCCTGTACAGAGAGCCTGCGCAGCTGAGAAGCAGACCGGAAACAGTTCGTCAAGGAAAAGGCGGCCTTGCGTCGCTTTTTCCTGAAATGGACCGCTGAGGGTGCAGGGAACTGCGGTGCTTTTGCCGCACAGTATTCTGCAACGTAGGGCATACGTCAGTTGCCGGGGATGTGTTGGCATCCCGCCAAGTGCATGGGGTCGTTCCCATGAAGTCAGGGTGGCACCGCGGATCAAAGGCCAAGCTTTATTCGTCCTTGACAGAAGAAGGTTTCTTCTGTCCGGGGCGTTTTTCTTTTACACTCCTCCGGCAGAAGACCGGGGGAGTTTTTTGTTTGACGCAGAAAGGGGTAGCAGCTATGAAGATACGGCCTGCACTGGACGAAGTAAAAACCATTGCGGCGGCGGGCGGTTGGTGCAACGGTCACCTATGCAAAGCAGCTCATGCACGGCAAGCAGTCCGAGGTGGAATTTGACCCCGCGTGCCCGCTGTTCTGCGGCTGCGAAGCCGCAGGCCGCGGCATTGATACCTTCGAGACTGCCGCCACCATCAACACGGGGCGTCTGGGCATCTTCCACGGCATGAAGTCCTATTTCTGTCAGGACGAATACGGCCAGATCGCGCCGGTCTACTCCATTTCCGCCGGTCTGGATTACCCGGGCATCGGCCCGGAGCACGCATGGCTGCACGACATCGGCCGCGCCGAGTATGTAGCTGTTACCGACGATGAAGCCGTGAACGCCTTTGAGTATCTGGCACGCACCGAGGGCATCATCCCCGCCATCGAGTCTGCCCATGCCGTGGCACAGGCCATCAAGCTTGCACCCGCCATGGACAAGGACAAAATCATCGTCATCACCATTTCCGGCCGCGGAGATAAGGACTGCGCCGCCATTGCCCGCTACAGAGGGGAGGATCTTCATGAGTAACATTGCCAAAGCCTTTGCAGACGGCAAGGCGTTTATTCCGTTCATCACCTGCGGCGACCCCGACTTAAAAACCACCGCCGCCGCCATCCACGCCATGGCTGCAAACGGTGCTGACCTCATTGAGCTGGGCATCCCCTTCTCCGACCCTACCGCCGAGGGCCCGGTCATTCAGGGTGCAAATCTCCGCGCCCTGCAGGCAGGCGCTACCACGGATAAGGTCTTTGACCTTGTGCGGGAGGTGCGCCGGGATGTGACCATCCCGCTGGTGTTCATGACCTACGCCAATGTCGTGTTCTCCTACGGGGCCGAGCGCTTCCTCTCCACCTGCGCAGAGATCGGCATCGACGGGCTGATCCTGCCCGACCTGCCCTATGAGGAAAAGGACGAGTTTGCGCCCCTCTGCCGCCAGTACGGCACTGCCGCACCGGAGCAGATCGGTGCCTACGTCAAACGCATGAAGGACGCCGTGCGCGGATGACCGCGCACAAACAAAGAACATAAATAAAAGCATCGGCAGCTTCTGCTTCTGAACCTCAGAAAACCAGCGGAGTCTGCCGATGCTTTTTGTTCTTTTTTGTAGCTTGCTCAGACGATGCGGTTGCCGTCCAGCACGGCCTGCTTCAGGGTATCGCCGTCATACACCAGCTTGAGGGAAAAGTAGGGATGCTCTTCCTCCAGCAGACGGAAAAAGAGCTTATCTCCCTCCCAGATGGGCAGTTTTTGCACCTCAGACTTCTGCACCCACTGCAATTCTCCCTCGGCGCAGGCATCGCCCCTTATCATCTCGCCCTCCCACCGGTCGGCGGTGTACAGATGGATGAACTCGGTCATATTGCCCAACACAAAGGTCAGCAGTCCCCGGGCGCGGTAGCGCGTCAGGGTAAGGCCGGTCTCCTCCCGCACCTCCCGCACAAGGCAGTCCTCCGGGCTTTCAAACCGCTCAAATTTGCCGCCCACACCCACCCATTTGTCGTGGTTGTAGTCGTCCTGCTTTTTGATGCGGTGCAGCATCAGATAAGCGTCCTCCCGCTCCAGATAGCACAAAGTGGTGCTGAAGATGGGAAATTCCGGGTCCATAAATGCGCCTAAGTTCATGGGGAGTTCTCCTTTTTTTGTCCGATGTTTTTTGTCAGCATACTCGCCCTCTCCGTCTGCTCACTGCATTCGCATCCACACTCCCCCTTTTGTCGCTGCGCGACATCTTCCCCCGGTGCGGGGGAAGTCTTTCCTCAAAGGGAGAGGCCTTGGCAAAGAGATGAAGTTTGTGTGGACTGCCAAGGGCTCCCACTTTGGGGGAGCTGGCATCGCGTAGCGATGACTGAGAGGGCGAGACCGCTGACCGTATCTCTTTTCATAAAAAGGGCTGCTGCATGAAACGCTGTGCAGCAGCCCTTTGGGAAGTGTCTCCGCTGCGGATGCCCACAAAGCAGCGGATGCGCTTTTGTTCGTTATGCCTTGCGTCCGGTGCGTCCCTTGCCTGCGCTGTTCAGCTTGCGCACCAGATCGTTCTGGTGCTTGCGCTGGCTGGGGGTGGGCTGGGGGTCTTTTGCCTCCCCGGCGCGCTTGCCGGTCTGGGCAACGTCAGGGTCGATGCGTTCCAGCGTCCACTCCTGATTGCCGCCCGCCACATAGTTCCAGATCTGCGCCTGTGCGCCGTTGGCAGTGTTCATGCCCACAAGGTCGATGTACTTATCCGACAGCACATTGCGGATGCGGGTGCGTCCGCTGCGGGTAGGTTCCAGCGCCCAGCACTGGCTCAGCCCGCTGGTGCGGCTCCACTGGTGCAGCCATGTGCCCTCCACCACGCCGCCAAGTGCCAGATCGATCATCTTGCCGGTAAAGCGGTTCTGGATGCGCCAGCGTCCCTCGCCCGCGTCCACAAACTGCCACTGCTGCCACGGATGGCCCGCATAGCTCCACAGCTGGATGCCGGCGCCGTTCTCCGTGTTGAAATCCTTTACTTCCAGTACCTTCCCGTTGGGGGACTTGATAATGTAGTATTCCCCCTCCATAATGACGACCTGCGATGCCTTTGCCATAGAGCACAACTCCTTTCCGCTATGGTAGCCCTATTATACCCGATTTGCCCGCTGGCAACAAGAATGCTTTTCCATAATCTTTCTTTTGTTTTTTGTGCATTCTGTCGTGTTTTTGCAGCGCAAACGTTTTCGAAAGCCAGCACTGTTTTTTACCGGCGGGCACTTTGCACTCCGGCGCAGGTTGTGGTACAATAAAGCCATCCACTATTAAGGAGGGGATCTTTCATGACTAACGAGACTTTACAAACCATTCGCAGCCGCCGCAGCTGCCGCGCCTACAAGCCCCAGCAGATCACGGATGCAGAGCTTGACGCCGTGCTGGAGGCCGGCACCTACGCTGCCAGCGCTATGGGACGCCAGAGCGCTAAGATCGTGGTCGTGCAGGATGCCGCTACCCGCGCCCAACTGACCCGGATGAACGCCGCCGTCATGGGTGCCGACAGCGACCCCATGTACGGCGCACCCACCATTCTGGTGGTGCTGGCCGATGCCCACGCAAACTGCGCCGTGCAGGACGGCAGCCTTGTCATGGGCAACCTGATGCTGGCTGCCGCATCGCTGGGGCTGGGCAGCTGCTGGATCAACCGCGCCCGGGAGGAGTTCGACTCCGCCGAGGGCAAGGCACTGCTGAAAAAGTGGGGCATCGAGGGGGACTGGATCGGCGTAGGCCACTGCATTCTGGGCTATCCCGCTGCTGAGCCCAAGCCCGCCGCGCCCCGCAAACCGGATTACATCGTAAGAGTATAAGGAGTTTTATGAAGCCTGATTACAAGCTGGTCGCAAAGGCCAAATACATCCACAACACTGCCGACCTTGCTAGCGAGCTGTGGCACGAGGTCTACAAGCGCTACTACCCCGCAAAGCAGCTGGACACCCTTGTGGAGGAGCTGCAAAGCGCCGACGCCATTGAAGCGGACATCGACAACGATGTGAACTATTTTCTGGTGTTTCTGGGCGGCAAGCTCATCGGCTACTTTGCGTGGAAGATGGAGAACACCGCCCTGCACCTGATGCACCTGTACCTCAAGCCGGAGTACCGCGGCAAGGCCATCGGCAGGGATATCGTGCAGACCTGCGAGCGGCTGGCCAAGGGCGAGGGCAAGGGCCGGGTGTGGTGCACCATCCACGCCAAGGCGCTGCCGGTGCAGCAGTTCTTCAAGGCGCTGCGCTACCGCGAGCTGCGCCCCGCCGAGCAGGAAAACGGCACCGTACCCCGCAACGAGCTGGTGTATGAGCATACCCTGAGCTGATTTCCGAAAAATCACAAAATAGCCATTGAAATTTATCCGCGTTTGTACTACACTGATGTAGTGTAATAAAGCCGCTGTCTGCGGGCATTCTGTGCAAAAAAGGAGACTATCATGGCGAAAGATCATCCCACCGGCAACTCCGGCCTGTACCAGGCTTTTCTGCAGCTCAAGACCCCGGAGGAATGCTATCGTTTTCTGCAGGACGTGTGCAGCTATTCGGAGCTCAGCGCAATGGAGCAACGCTACAACATTGCCGAGCTGCTGGCCGACAAGCGCATCTACACCGAGATCATGGACAAGACCGGTGCGTCCAGCGCCATCATCAGCCGGGTCAGCCGGGTGCTGAGCGCAGACGACAGTGTACTGCGTGCGCTGCTGGAAGCTGAAAAAAAGTCCGATGACTGACACAAAGGCCGCGTACCGCCAAAAGGGCATTGCCCAAAGCTGCGGCACGCGGCTTTTCTTTTTAAGATTTGAACAGGAGGTTTTTCTTATGGCAAAAGCTGTTGTGTTTTTTGCAGAGGGCACCGAGGAGTGCGAAGCTCTGCTGGTGGTGGATCTGCTCCGCCGCGCCAAGGTGGAGGTGCTGGTTGCCAGCGCCTCCGGCAGCCGGGAGATCCTGAGCAGCCATAAGGTACACATCACCGCCGATGCGCTGGCAGAGGAGGTCGATTATTCTGACGTAGATCTGGTGGTGCTGCCCGGCGGCATTCCCGGTACGCCGAACCTTGCCGCCAACAAGGCGGTGACCGACACCTGCGTTGCCTTTGCAAAAGCGGGCAAAAAAGTAGCCGCCATCTGCGCCGCACCCAGCGTGCTGGCGGCACTGGGTCTGCTGGAGGGCAAAAACGCCACCGCTCACGCTGCATTTCAGGACAAGCTGGCGGGTGCCCATGTGCTGGACACCGAGGTGGTCGTGGATGGCAACATCACCACCAGCTACGGTCTGGGCGGTGCTATCCCCTTTGCGCTGGAGCTGGTGCGCCAGCTGGCGGGAGACGCCGAAGCCGACCGCATCCGCAGCGCCATCGCCTACCGGCACTGAGAGGAGGGAGACTGTATGCGTTTTGTCACCTGCCGCCTGCCGGACGGTGTGGAGGACCCTGCCATCCTCTCGCAGGACGGCACACAGGTCTGGCCGCTGAGCTGGCTGGGGCTCTCCTACGAGACCCTGTCTGACGCCATCCCCTTTCTCACCCCGCAGGTGCGGTTCGGTTTGCAGCTGGCCATCAGCGGCATCCCGGCGCTGCCGGTGGAAGCCGTCACCCTGCAAAGCCCCATCCCCAGCCCTGCACAGGACGTAGTCTGTCTGGGCATCAACTACATGGCACACTCGGATGAGGCCGAAAAGTACTCTGCGGACGCCTTTGCCACCAAGCATCAGGACGCCATCTACTTCTCCAAGCGGGTCAGCCGCGCGGTACCGGACGGCGGCTTCATCGAGGCGCACACCGACCTTGTGCAGAAGCTGGACTACGAGTGTGAGCTGGCCGTGGTGCTGGGCAAGGATGCCAAGGATGTGCCCGCCGGGCAGACCCAAGACTATGTGTTCGGCTACACCATCCTGAACGATGTCTCTGCCCGGGACGTACAGACCGCCCACAAGCAGTGGTATTTCGGCAAAAGTCTGGACGGCTTTACCCCCATGGGGCCCTGCATCGTCACCGCGGATGAATTTGACGCCTACCCGCCTGCGCTGCCCATCCGCAGCCGGGTGAACGGCGAACTGCGGCAGGATTCCAACACCAAGCTGCAAATTTTTGATATCGACCACGTCATCCACGAGCTATCGCAGGGGATGACCCTGAAAGCCGGTACCATCATCGCCACCGGCACCCCTGCCGGGGTGGGTATGGGCATGGACCCGCCGCAGTTTTTGCACCCGGGCGACACCGTGCAGTGCGAGATCGAGGGAATTGGCACGCTGACCAACACCGTGCGCTGAATCTCCTTGTGGAACTGCCCAAAATTTTACATGGATTTCAGTCCGATTGCACGAAATGCCGCCGCAGCACTGCTCTTTTGCGGAAAAATATGGTATACTATAAAATACTGATAAAAAATGCGGCGCATCCGCATCAAAGGGGTAAATGACATGAAGGAATACGCATTTGGCATCGATCTGGGCGGCACTACTGCCAAGGTCGGCCTGTTCACCACCAGCGGCAAGCTGCTGGAAAAGTGGGAGGTAAGCACCGATACTTCCAATAATGGTGCTCACATTCTGGAAAATCTGGCTGCTGCCGTGCAGCAGAAGATGCAGGAAAAGGGTCTGTCCGCAGACGAGGTCGAGGGTGTCGGTCTGGGTGTGCCCGGCCCGGTGCTGGATTCCAGCATCGTGCCCATCGTGTGTGCAAACCTTGGCGGCTGGGGCAACCGCAACGTGTCCATTGAACTCAGCGAGCTGCTGGGCGGCATCCGGGTGCTGGTGGGTAACGACGCCAACGTGGCTGCGCTGGGCGAGATCTGGATGGGCGCGGCACAGGGCTGCCGCAGCGCCGTCATGGTCACGCTGGGCACCGGCGTGGGCGGCGGCGTCATCGTGAATGGCAAAGTCATCGACGGCGCTCACGGTGCCGGCGGCGAGATCGGCCACATCACCGTCAACCCTCACGAGACCGCCGTCTGCGGCTGCGGCAAGCGCGGCTGTCTGGAGCAGTATTCCAGCGCCACCGGCGTTGTGCGCTGCATGAAGAAGCTGCTGGACGCAAACCCGGACACCGCCTGCACCCTGCGCGGCAAGGACTTTGAAGCCAAGGACGTGTTCGACGCCGCCCGCGCCGGGGATGCACTGGCTGCCCGTGAGGTGGACGAGATGGCCTCCACGCTGGGCATGGCACTGGCAAACATTGCCGCCACCACCGACCCCGAAATGTTCATGATCGGCGGCGGCGTGGCCCGCGCCGGGGAGATTCTGTTCAACCCGCTGGTGCGCCACTACAAGGAGTACGCTTTCCAGTCCTGCAAGGAGACTCCCATCAAGGCCGCCAGCCTTGGCAACGATGCCGGCATCTACGGTGCCGTGCGCCTGATCGTGGGTGCCTGATAAGGAAAATAGCCCGCCTTCACCGTACCGATCGGGCAGAAGGCTGAAAACATAAGATCAAAGCAAAAAGAGATAGGCAACCCCTTTCGGGGAAACCTATCTCTTTTTTTGTTGGTGCTGTTTTGCAAAAGCCCTTAGTTGAACTTGAAGATCTTGCGCAGCTGGCGGTAGGTGGAAATGACCACCTTGTCGCCGCCGGGGAAGCGCAGGTCGGTCAGGCCGCCAAGGTTCACGCGTACGGCGCGGTAGACGCCGGGGGTGACGTGATCCTTGAGGTACTGCCACAGCTCTGCCTTTTTGGCGTGTGCTTCGGCGCTGCCGTCCAGCAGCAGGAAGATGTCGCTGACCGCCATCATCACAGAGAGGTAGTGCACCATGTAGGCGCGCAGACGCTTCTGGTCTTTCAGCGCGTCCAGATCCTGACAGTCGATCATGTGCTTTGTGACCCGCAGCTGCTGGTCCACACGGCCGATCATCACGCTTTCGTTCACGCTCTGGTCTGCGCGGCCGATGAAGTAGCGGTACAGATCCAGATCCATATAGTACATACTCTTGACGTAGGGCAGGGGCTGGTACACAAAGATGTTGTCCACATAGAAGGTGTGCTTGGGCAGCACCATGCCGCACTGGCGCAGCACCTCGGTGCGGTACATGACCGAGTGCATCAGCAGGTTCTGATCCGGGCGGAAGTGCCGGACGTGCACCCAGTCGAACAGGCGGTTCTGCGGGAACACGTTGGTGTAGCGCACGGTGTGGCTGGTGCCGTCCTCCACGTGCTCGTACACATAGTTGCAGATCATCAGATCCGGCGCGGTGCCGCGGGCTACCAGCGTAGTCAGGCGCTCCAGCACCTTCTTCAGGGCGTCGGTGTCCAGCCAGTCGTCGCTGTCCACTACCTTGTAGTACAGGCCGGTGGCGTTGCGGATGCCCTGATTGACGCCCTCGCCGTGGCCGCCGTTCTCCTGATGGATGGCCTTGACGATGGTGGGGTACTTTGCGGCGTACTCGTCGCAGATGGCGGGGGTGTCATCCTTGACGGAACCATCGTCCACCAGAATGATCTCGGCCTGCTCGCCTGCGCTCAGCAGCGTTTCGATGCAGTGACGCATATAGGCTGCCGAGTTGTAGCAGGGCACGGCAAAGGTGATAAGTTTCTGCTGCATATTATAAATGCTCCTTTTTACATTGCATGATCCATGCCGGGCAGTCTGCGGGGGTGGCATGGAGATATGTGTTCTCATTATAGCATTTTCGCGCCTGAAAAGCTATCCTTCCCGGGCAGAAAGAGTGGATATCGCACATTTTTGCGCAAATTGACGCTTTTTTCTGCCAAAAGTATCGGTTTTGTGGTATACTGATAAGGTTTTGAGCGATCGGCGCGTCAGCGCACCTACTTATATAACGGAGGAGACCATGGAAAACCCGCACAGTATCCTGAAAAAAGTTTTCGGCTACGACAGCTTCCGCCCCGGGCAGGAGGAGATCGTCAGCCGCCTGCTGGCCGGGCAGGATGTGCTGGCGGTCATGCCCACCGGCGCGGGCAAATCCATCTGCTATCAGGTGCCGGCACTGCTTTTACCGGGCATTACCATCGTGGTGTCCCCGCTGGTCAGCCTGATGAAGGATCAGGTGGGAGCGCTGGTGCAGGCGGGCGTGGCGGCAGCTTTTCTGAACAACAGCCTGACCGACAACCAGAAGGCACTGATGCTGCACCGCGCCCGGGAGGGCTGGTATAAGATCATCTATGTGGCTCCGGAGCGGCTGGAGATGCCGGGCTTCCAGCGGTTTGCGCAGGAGCAGAAAATCAGCATGGTCACGGTGGACGAGGCGCACTGCATCAGCCAGTGGGGACAGGACTTCCGCCCCAGCTATCTGCGCATTAAGGCATTTGTGGACAGCCTGCCCAGCCGACCGGTCATTGGCGCGTTCACCGCCACCGCCACCGCCCATGTGCGGGAGGATATCCGCACCCATCTGGCGCTGCAAGCGCCCTACGAGGTGACCACCAGCTTCGACCGCCCCAACCTGTACTTTGAGACCCGGCGGGCGCTGCCCAGCCAAAAGCCCAAGGAGCTGCTGGAACTGGTGCTCAAAGAGGGCAATCATGCGGGCATCGTGTATTGCAGCACCACCCGGCAGGTGGACGAGACGGTGCAGCTGCTGCAGAGCCGCAGCATCCGGGCGGCAGCCTACCACGCAAAACTGGATGCGGACACCCGGCGGCAGAATCAGGACGATTTCCTCTACGACCGGGTGCAGGTGATGGTTGCCACCAATGCTTTTGGCATGGGCATCGACAAGCCCAACGTGCGGTTCGTCATCCATTATAATATGCCTAAGGATTTGGAAAGCTATTATCAGGAGGCTGGACGCGCCGGGCGCGATGGTCAGCCCGCCCGGTGTACCCTGCTGTATTCCGGCACGGATGTGCGCACCATCCGCTTTTTCATCGACAAGGAGCGGGAAGCCGACAACGGTCTGCCCGCCGATGTAAAGGCCGAAGCCGCCCGCAAGGCAGAGGAGCGGCTCAAGTACATGACCTTCTACTCCACCACCCAGCACTGCCTGCGCGGCTTTCTGCTGCAATACTTCGGGGAAGCAGCGCCCCAAAAGTGCGGCAACTGCTCCTGCTGCCTTGCCGCCGAGCAGGAAGCGCAGTTGCAGGTGGAGTACGCCCGCCGCCGTGCCGCCCAGAGCGCCGACCGGCTGGAAAAGCCCCGCCGCGCAAAGCCCGCCGCAGCCGGCAGCCTGAGCGAAGCGGACGAAAAGCTGCTCAACGCTCTGTACGCGGTGCGCAAGCGCCTTGCGGGCAAGCAGAACCTGCCCGCCTTTATGGTGTTCAACGATGCCACCCTGAGGGAGATGGCAGAGAAAAAGCCCATGAGCATCGACGAGCTGCTGAACATCAGCGGCGTGGGCGAAAAGAAAGCCGCCCGCTACGGCAACGCCTTTCTGCGCGTCATCGAGGACGCCGTGGGCAGCCGGGAGTGAAAAAAGAAAGAAGCCGCTGCACAGACCGTGCAGCGGCTTCTTTTGATGTTCACGGGAGGGATTCAATGCGGTTTACCGTTCCATGGTATGGGTGGCGAACACCTTTTCGTCCTCCCACCACACGGGCTGCCCGGCGGCAAGGGACTTGGGTACGTCCAGCAGACGCTGGTTGCGGCTGCCGCGGAAGCGCAGGGAGATGTCGTGTTCGGCCTGCACGAATCTGCCGTCCACCAGCACATCCAGCAGTGCCAGCAGCTCGTCGGTCACCTCGCACCGCGCGGGACTGGGCTCTTTGCCGGTAAGCTGTTCCCAAGTGTAGCCGGAATAGCACCACACCGTTTTGGCAGGGTACAGCGCCTTGAAGTTGCGCACAAAGGGCAGCAGCTCCCGCTGGTTCTCCGGCTCAAAGGGTTCGCCGCCCAGCAGGGAGAGCCCGGCGATATAGTCCGGCTGACAGGAGGCGAATACCTCGTTGCGCACGGTCTTATCAAAGGGCTGACCGTAGGCAAAGTCCCATGCTACGGCGTTGAAGCAGCCCGGGCAGTGATGGCGGCAGCCGGATACAAAAACGCTGGTGCGCACCCCAGGGCCGTTGGCGATATCGTAATACTTGATGTTTGCGTAGTTCATGCTAATGTTCCTGTCGTTTGCTGAAAAGATGTTTGGAGCGGCCGAAAGACCGCTCCAAACATCAAATCAAAAATAAAGTTTTGCTGTTTTTACAGATGCAGCACGCGGTCCTTGATCTCCTGCGTGCGGCCCTGATTCCAGAACTGGGTGCCGATATAACCGCAGGTGCGGCGGGCAACATTCAGCTTGTTCTGGTCGCGGTTGCCGCACTTGGGGCACTCCCACACCAGCTTGCCGTCGTCCTCTACGATCTTGATCTCGCCATCATAGCCGCACACCTGACAGTAGTCGGACTTGGTGTTCAACTCGGCATACATGATGTTGTCGTAGATGAACTGCAGCACGCTCATGACGGCTTCCAGATTGTCCTGCATATTGGGCACTTCCACATAGCTGATGGCACCGCCCGGGGACAGGCGCTGGAAGTCGGCCTCGAATTTCAGCTTGGTAAAGGCGTCGATGGGTTCAGAGACATGGACATGGTAGCTGTTGGTGATATAGTTCTTGTCCGTGATGCCCTCCACGATGCCAAAGCGCTTTTGCAGGCACTTGGCAAACTTGTAGGTGGTGGATTCCAGCGGGGTGCCGTAGAGGGAGTAGTCCATGTTCTCGGCCTTCTTCCACTCGTTGCACTTGTCGTTCATGTGCTGCATCACGCTCAGGGCAAAGGGCTTGGCACCGGCGTCGGTGTGGCTCTTCCCGGTCATATACTTCACGCACTCGTACAGGCCGGCATAGCCCAGACTGATGGTGGAGTAGCCGCCGAACAGCAGCTTGTCGATCTTTTCACCCTTCTTCAGGCGTGCCAGCGCACCGTACTGCCACAGGATGGGAGCGGCATCGCTGGGGGTGCCCAGCAGCCGCTGATGACGTGCCTGCAAAGCGCGGTGGCACAGCGCCAAACGCTCGTCAAAGATCTTCCAGAACTTTTCAAAATTGCCGCCGGAGCTCAGGGCAACGTCCACCAGATTGATGGTGACCACGCCCTGATTGAAGCGGCCATAGTACTTGGGCTTGCCGGTCTCGGGGTCCACATAGGGGGTCAGGAAGCTGCGGCAGCCCATGCAGGTGTAGCAGTGACCCTCGCCGTTCTTGTCCACCTTGAGTTCCAGCATCTTCTTTTCCGAGATATAGTCCGGCACCATGCGCTTGGCAGTGCACTTGGCAGCCAGCTCGGTCAGGTAGTAGTAGGGGGCGCCGGGGCGGATGTTGTCCTCTTCCAGCACATAGATCAGCTTAGGGAAGGCGGGGGTGATCCACACGCCTGCCTCGTTCTTCACGCCCTGATAGCGCTGCCGGATGGTCTCTTCAATAATGATGGCAAGGTCGGCCTTTTCCTGCGGGTTGCGGGCCTCGCCCAGATACATGAATACAGTAATGAAGGGTGCCTGACCGTTGGTGGTCATCAGAGTGACCACCTGATACTGGATGGTCTGCACGCCGCGGTTGATCTCGTTGCGCAGACGGCGCTCCACGATCTCCTTCTTGCGCTCGGCAGAGACGTCCAGACCTTCCATCTCCAGCTCCACCTCAGCGGCGATCTTCTTGCGGGAAACGTCCACAAAGGGTGCCAGATGGGTCAGGCTGATGCTCTGGCCGCCGTACTGGTTGGAGGCCACCTGTGCAATGATCTGGGTGGCAATGTTGCAGGCGGTGGAGAAGCTGTGCGGCTTTTCGATATAGGTGCCGGAGATAACGGTACCGTTCTGCAGCATATCCTCAAGGTTCACCAGATCGCAGTTGTGCATATGCTGGGCGAAGTAGTCGGAATCGTGGAAGTGGATCAGACCCTCCTGATGCGCCTTTACGATCTCCGGGTCCAGCAGCAGACGGGCGGTCAGATCCTTGGAGATCTCGCCGGCCATATAGTCGCGCTGCACGCTGTTGACGGTGGGGTTCTTATTGGCGTTCTCCTGCTTGACCTCTTCGTTCTGGCACTCGATCAGGCTCAGGATGCGCTCGTCAGTGGTGTTGGTCTGGCGCTTCAGGCTCTGGACGTAGCGGTAGGTGATATAGTGGCGTGCTACATCGTGCGCCTGAATGTCCATCAGCTGGTTCTCCACCAGATCCTGTACTTCTTCCACGCTGACCGCGCGGTTGAGCTGCTGGCACTGGTCGGTAACGGCTGCGGCGATCTGGGTGATCTGCTCCCGGCTCAGACGAGCCTGACCGCCCACAGAATCGCTGGCTTTGGTAACGGCGGTGATGATCTTGGTAATATCAAAAGGAACTTCTGCACCGTTTCGTTTGATGATCTTCATCGGTTCTCCTCCTTCTATATAGGCGCATTGTGAACGGGTATCCCTTACCCTAAGAGATACCCGTTTGCGCACAACGATATCCAACAAACTGAATGTAGCTCTATTTTATCATTATCTAGTGGCAAGTCAAGCAAAATACCACTATATTTTGCGTTTTGTAGCAATCGCCAAAAATCGCAGATATTTTTCGGGACAAAATTTTGCCCTAAAACTCTTGACAGCACAGTACGCTTTCCGGCGGGTAATATAAGCCGCTGTCTATACCCGTTTGTGCATCACGCTGCCTATATAATGTAATAATATAGGGCGGGAGACACCGCCGCTGCCGGAGACGTCAAAACACCCGGCGGTTCCCGGCAGAAAACTGGCGATAGTTCACAAAGCGCAAAAAAAGGCGAAAAAAATGTAAAAAAGGCTTGCAAAAGCGGTTGCGGTATGGTACTATATGTGAGCGCCAAGCGCTGAGACAAAAGAATGACTTCTGAAGTCCCAGCAGGAAGCCC
>OBIA01000575.1_pt1 | contig 23484 bp, 17 predicted proteins | sample 1519911 | NCBI WGS metagenome assembly OBIA01 (sample SAMN04209236, study PRJEB22552) | human gut metagenome | biome: gut; material: feces | host: Homo sapiens | place: USA: Oklahoma | reverse complement strand
GTTGTGAAGACAGCATTTTGCGGTCCGTGTTTCGGTGCAGGGGATACCCCGGCAAACAATGCATTTTCCATCCGTCACTCTACCCGTAACTTCCCGAACCGTGAAGGAAGCAAGCTGCAGAGTGGACAGATCGCATCTGTTGCCCTTATGGATGCACGTTCCATTGCCGCAACTGCTGCGAACAAAGGTTTCCTTACTCCGGCAACAGATTTTGATATTGAATACAAGAACCCGACCTACCACTTTGATTCCAGAATTTACGCCAACCGTGTATTTGACAGCCACGGCGTTGCTGATCCTTCGGTTGAGATCAAATTCGGACCGAACATCAAAGACTGGCCGGCAATGAGCGCTCTTCCTGAGAATCTGATCCTGAAGGTCGTATCTGAGATCCACGATCCGGTTACAACGACAGACGAACTGATCCCGTCCGGCGAGACTTCTTCTTATCGTTCCAACCCGCTTGGACTTGCTGAATTTGCACTTTCCAGAAAGGATCCTGCCTATGTAGGACGCGCGAAAGAGGTCCAGAAAGCCCAGAAAGCGATTGAAGCAGGTACTTGTCCACTGGATGTACTGGATGAATTAAAACCGGTGATGGCAGCAATCCAGAAGTCTTATCCGGAAGTCGGCAAAGGAAATATCGGTGTCGGAAGTACCATTTTCGCGGTCAAACCTGGTGATGGTTCTGCCCGTGAGCAGGCTGCTTCCTGCCAGAAGGTTCTCGGCGGCTGGGCGAATATCGCAAATGAGTACGCAACCAAACGTTACCGCTCGAACCTGATCAACTGGGGCATGCTTCCGTTTATTACCGAAGAGGAACACACAAAGCTTTCTTTCAGGAATGGTGACTATCTCTTCGTGCCGGATATCCGCAAAGCAGTAGAAGATAAAGCTTCCACAATCAAGGCTTATGTCGTAGGCGATGATCTGAAGGAGATCGATCTGAAGCTCGGTGATCTGACGGATGCAGAACGTGAGATCATCCTCAAAGGATGTCTGATCAATTATTACAGAGGTTAATTTTTCTCAGACAATGATATGATTTAAAAGGGACGGAAATTTTTCTGTCCCTTTTTGCAACACTTCCGACTTTTTTATACTCTTATATACAAAGAACCTGTTATGAGAGGAGGGACTTTATGATCGATGCAATTGCATTTAAAGAATTATATAAGACGGTTTATCAGGATCTGTATCGTTTTGCGCTCTGCATGATGCATCATCCGCAGGATGCAGAAGACGCCGTCAGTGAAGCCGTTCTTTCCGCCTATGAGAACATACATAAATTACGCAAAGAAGAAGCATTCCGTTCCTGGATCTTTCAGATTCTGGCAAATGTGTGCCGCCGGAAGTTAAAGAGCCGTGAACGGACCGAGACCGAGCTGAAAGAAGATCATGCTTCTGCCACATACTGTGACGGACTCCGCACAGATGTGGAACGTGCTTTTCTTATTCTCGATGAAGACGATCAGCTGATCATCGGCTTATCCGTCTATGGCGGTTACAACAGTAAAGAGATCGGAAAAATGCTAAGGATGAACCCGAATACAGTCCGCTCCCGCAGAAAGCGTGCCCTCGAAAAGATGAGCTGGCTTCTGAAAGAGTAGGATAAAAGAGTAATAGGAGGTGTTTCATATGACAGATCACGAAAAAGAAATACTGGATAAACTAAAACAATCTACGGAAAAAACTCCTGTTCCGGAAAGCCTTGCACCGGATCAGATTATGAAAATGCTGGAAGAGAATAACAGCACTCAGGCTTCCGGACATATCCCGAAAAAGCATGGATTTTCCCGTGGCCACCGGATGCGCGGAGGACTTATCGCTGCCGCACTGGTACTGGTTGTCGGCATTGGTGCCCACATCCGCCAGCAGAATCTTTCTTCAGACTCAGCCACTTTTTCCACAAAAGGCAGTTCTTCAATCGGTACATCCTCCGGTAAGCTTGCCTCTTCCGATACATTAGAGACGGCAACCGATTATGATGAAGTCTACACATACTTGCAATCTTATCAGGATGAGTTGGATTCTTCATCTGTTACCGGTTCAACCGACAGCGGAATTGTCATGTATTCAACTGAAACAGCTGACAGTGGTGCACGCACCGATAGTTCCAGCTCCTCTTCGGATTCTTCAACAGTCTCTGCACGTGCTGTGGATACTTCATTTTCCGATACCAACGTCCGCACAGAGGGCATCGGTGAAGCAGACATTGTAAAAACGGATGGAAGTTATCTTTATACACTGAAAGCAAACTCACAGGAAATTTCCATTGTAGATATCCGGTCTGATCAGATGAAGGTTGTTTCCGGTATTTCGCTGAATGAGAATTTTCAGGCATCCGAATTTTACCTGAGTGACCAGAAGCTTTTTGTCCTTGGCAACATGCAGAACACGCAGGTTGATTCTGACAGTAAAACCTTGTACCGCGGCAGCTGTACCCGTATCCAGACTTATGATCTGGCAGATATCAACAATCCGAAATCCATCGGAACCGTGGATCAGAGTGGTTACTACCGCACTTCACGTTTTAAAGACGGATATCTGTATGTATTCAGCGACTATTATATTTACGATACGATCACCAAAAAAGATTATCCTTCCTATGTTCCGCTTGTTGGTGACAATCTTCTGAAGCAGTCGGATATCTATCTCCCGACGAACCATGCAGCAGACCAGTACCTTGTTGTCAGCTCCGTTTCCGCTTCTAGTCCGGATAAGGCAGCAGACCAGAAAGCAGTCATGTCTGAGAATGGCGAAGTCTATGTGAGTGAGAACAACATTTATATTTACGAGTATGCGAACAGCAGTATCCTCGCAGATAATCTTGCGGCAAAGAATCAGACGATCCTCCGCAAGCTGTCTTACAATAAAGGAAAACTTTCCGGCTCTGCCCAGGGCAAAGTAAAAGGATATCTGAACGATTCCTTCAGCATTGATGAGTATGACAATACGTTGCGGCTGGTGACAACGGTTACGCATAATGTCGGAAGCTCTTCACAGTCCAATTCAGTCTATGTGCTGGATGCAGATTTGAAAACAATCGGTAAGATCGAGGATCTTGCCAAAAATGAACAGGTCTATTCCGCAAGATTTTTGGGCGATACCGGTTACTTTGTAACTTATGAACAGACAGATCCTTTATTCTCCGTAGACTTTTCCGATCCGGAGAATCCGAAGATCCTTGGCAAGCTGAAAATTCCCGGCTTTTCGGAATACCTGCATTTTTACAGTGATAACCTGCTTCTTGGCATCGGTATGGATACCGATGAAAATGGCATTACAAACGGAGTAAAGATCTCCATGTTTGATATCAGTGATCCTTCGGATGTGAAGGAAGTCAGCAAGTACACACTGGATCAGTACTATTACTCGGATGTTTTTTCTGACTACCGTGCAGCACTGGTTGATCCGGAAAAGAATCTGATCGGCTTTCCGCTTTCCGGATCTGCCAACCAGTATGTGATCCTTTCTTACGATAAAGATCAGGGCTTCCAGGTACAGATGCAGGAGGAAGTCAACGGTAATTCTTATCTTGGAACCCGCGGTGTGTATGCAAATGAAAAGTTCTATGTGATCAATGGAAATGCAATTGAAGCATACCGGATGGGAGACTATGTGAAGATAGATGATCTGCTGCTATAGTGCAGCTTTGCAGAAGGAACTGTCGCTCCGCATACTTTGTACACCATTCCACATCATTGTATACACCAAAATCGTATATAATCGAGTAGGCTGACTCCTACTCGATTCTTATACTTTGTACATCATCTCGCTTAACAGCTCGATGATGTACATTCGCCAAATGCAGATCCTTGTGCAAGCACAAATCTGCACTTGGCTCATCGTATACACAAAAACAGGTGCCCACTTGGATATATCACTAAGATATACTTACATGGACACCTGTTTTATATTTTCATTTACCTGTTATTCCACACCGTTAAAGCAGTAGGTACATACCTGGCATGCATCAATCCCGATTGATTTGATCAGATCATCCAGTCTGTGATAACGAAGTGAAGTGAAATTCTGTCTCTTGCGGATTTCCTCCAGCATTGCTGCATACCGGTCACTGTTCGGATCCGCATATTCACCCAGTACATTGACATCATTGTCGCCTTCCCACTCACGGATGATCCTTCTTGTGATCAGATCCAGGTCTGATTTGGAACGAGAGAAGTTCAAATATTTGCATCCGTACAAAAGCGGTGGACATGCCGGGCGGACATGCACTTCTTTTGCGCCACTCTGATACAGGAACTCTGTCGTCTCACGGAGCTGTGTGCCACGCACGATAGAATCATCGATCAGCAGCAGGCTCCTGTCTTCGATCAGACTATGTACCGGGATCAGTTTCATTCTGGCGATCAGATTACGCTGACTCTGTGTTGTCGGCATGAAGGATCTTGGCCAGGTCGGAGTATATTTGATAAATGGCCTTGCATACGGAATACCTGATTCATTTGCATAGCCTATCGCATGAGCAATACCCGAATCCGGAACTCCTGCAACAATATCCACGTCGATCGAATGGTCATCTCTCTGTGCTAAAAGCTTTCCACAGTTGTAACGCATTTCTTCTACACCAACCCCTTCATAAGAAGAAGTAGGATATCCATAGTATACCCACAGGAACGAACAGATTCTCATCTTTTCACATGCAGAACTTACAGTCTCCACAGATTCCGGTGTCACGTAGACGATTTCCCCAGGTCCCAGCTCTTTGTAATCTGTGTATCCAAGGTTGATATATGCAAAGCTTTCAAAGGAAACGCAGTATGCATTCTCTTTCTTTCCGATCACAACCGGTGTACGTCCGAGAAGGTCTCTGGCTGCATAAATTCCATTCTCTGTCAGAAGCAGAAGCGTCATCGAGCCTTCAACTACTGACTGCACATAACGGATTCCATCAACAAACGAATCCTTTTTACAGATCAATGCCGCAACCAGTTCTGTAGAATTGATCTGTCCATTGGTCATAGACTGAAAATGTGTATGTCCATTTTCATAAAGATTCCGGATCAGCTGATCCGCATTATTGATCTTACCTACTGTCGTAATTCCAAAGCACCCCAGATGCGACTGGATCAGAATTGGCTGTGGATCATAATCCGAAATACATCCAATTCCAATATTTCCCTTCATTGTATCAACATCTTTTTCAAATTTTGTACGGAACGGCGAATTTTCAATATTATGAATTGCTCTCTTCCAGCCATCACTTCCGTAAGTAGCCATACCTCCGCGGCGGGTTCCAAGATGCGAATGATAATCTGTTCCATAAAAAAGATCCAGATTACATGCTTCTTTTGATGCAACGCCAAAAAATCCTCCCATATCTGTAGGTCTCCTTTCTTTATCCCAATGCCATAGCCTGTATTTTTCATCTATTTTTTAGTGTATCATGCATTTATGGATGGAAACAATAGCAAAACCCCGAATATATTGCAAATGGCTATAACTATTTCTAATCGTATTTATAATTGTTTGAATTTTCTGATATGTATATTACAATTTCAATTATTTCTAATTTTATCAAAATTATTTTAAAATTATATTGACAAATAAGTATTTGGGTGTTATTATTAAGTTAATCCAAAAGAAAAGAAGTTCCTGACGAGAAAGGGAATTTCAAAAAGATATTTTTTTAATCTGTTACATAGTTTCATATATACTCGCCAAGAGTATAAGATGAAGAACCAGATCAGAAAAGGGTAACAAGAATAATTGTTATTTGAAGGTTAGAAAGTTTTAAAAAAGCAACTATACATTTTGGTTATGAGCGTTTTGTAAGCGGAGTGTGTAGAGAACAATTTTTAAAATTGATAATTTATAATAATAAGAGAAAATTGATATCTGACTTCTGAACAGAAAAAAGTATAAGAGAAAAAGAATATCCGGATAAAATTTTGGAACGAGAACGAAAGGAAGGAGGCTTTGACCGTTGGATATTTCATCATCTAAAACTCAATATGTTAATGGTATGGCAAATGTAAATTCCTGTGAGATGAGCCTTAACCATAGATTATAATCCGGTAAGAGAAAAGTTAATGATAAAAAAGGTCGGAGTAGTAGATAAACCGGAAGCGATTATAAGATATAAAAAGATTCAGCATTTGTTGACATATTGAAGTAAATACCACAGTAATTCAAGATCAGAAAATGTGTAAAGAAACATTCATTGATAAGTAAATTTAACAGTGACGAGAAAGCTGATAAATACCAAAATTGGATTACCTGATTATATAAAATAACGAACGATCAGAATTGATCAAAATCGATTCATATGATTTCATTTTTATAAATTTTATAAAATCTGAATATCATATGAAATGCTCAAAGAACTTACAGGAATAAGAATTACTTAATTTCTCCGATATAAAAATAAAAATTACAATTGAATATTCCGAGACAGCCATTCAAAAGATGGCTGTCTCCTTTTTTTCTGTTACCAGCTCCCAATTTGTGAATTTTTTGTAATATTTTTTTAACATTTCTGAAAAATATCAGCCGTAATTTTTGACATTGACAACGCTCTATGATACACTTAGTAAGTAAAATTATAAGACTTTTGTTTTCCGTTTCTGGTACAAAAGTCAGACTTACTGAGGAAAAGTAAAATAATTAATAATAATCATATGAGGTGAGAAACGTTGGATAAATATGAATATCGCGCAAAGACAGAGCAGATGCTTGCGTATGCCGAACAGAAGTCTTACCAGAAAGCGATGTCGATTGCAGATACGATCGACTGGCGTAAAGTAAAAAATACCGCCATGCTCTCTACCGTAAGCGAAATCTATGAAAATGCGGGGGAACTTGGTAAAGCACGTGATACCTTATTTATTGCGTATGATAAAGCACCTTCCAGCAGAAAGGTTGTATACCGCCTGGGAATTATTTCTCTGAAGCTGGGACATTTCGATGAAGCAGCTGATTGCTACGAAGAATTTGTCAAGCTTGCTCCGAAAGATCCAAACCAGTACATTCTCCGGTATAAGATCTTAAAAGCACAGAAAGCGCCAGTCAAAGAACAGATTGAAGCTCTTGAAGATTTCAAGCATTCTGAATACGTTGAAAAATGGGCATATGAACTTGCCAGATTATACGCTGAAGCTGGTATGACTTCCGAATGTCTTGATGAATGTGATGATCTGATTCTCTGGTTCAGCGAAGGTACTTATGTATACCAGGCAATGGAACTTAAAATGAAATACAAACCGCTGACTCCACTTCAGCAGGAAAAATACGATCATCGAAATGATGGTATCGGCCGTAAGGATTCTTCCAAGAGAAAACCTTCCTTCCGAAAATCCAAAGAACGTCCGGCACCGAATCCACGAATTGCAGACAAGGTCCGCAAAGATGTACATGTCACAGACAGTATTGATCTTCCGGATCTTCCAGAGCCAATGGCCCGGACACATGCTTCCGAACCAGAAGCTGAGTCACAGCCAAAAACCCGGATTCGAAGCACTTCCGATATTTCCACAACCATTTCCGGTGCTTCCCTTTCAGATGCCCTGAAAGCCGGTGTTGCCGTTGCAAGTGGTGCAGTTGCTCCTGAATCTGCTTCAGACGATTCACAGATGACCGGTAAGATGAAGATTGAAGAAATTCTTGCCAACTGGGAAGCAACTCAGCGTGAAAATGCAAAGATTCTTGAAAAGAGCCAGGAGGAAGCTGAGAAAGAAAAAGCCCTGCGCGAGAAAAAGAAAGAAGAAGAAGAGGAAGTTCTTGGAGCTACAAAACCAATCCTTTCTGATGATATCCGCAAACTGATGGAACAGCTTGAAAATGGTGAAGAGCCTGAAATCACCGATGAAGATGCTGAAGATTTCGTTGATGATGAAGAGGATGAAGCGACTGAAAGCCCGGAAGATTCATCCAAAGAAGCTTCAGACACTGACGAGGAAGATCCGGAAGAAAATGATTTTGAAGAAATCGTTGACTCCGAAGAAGATGATGAATCGGATGCGGTTTACGATGAAGAAGCTGAATACGAGGATGAGGATGATTCCGAGTATGACGATGACGAGGAATACGAGGATGAAGATGATTCCGAGTATGATGACGAGGAAGAATACGAAGATGAGGATGATTCCGAGTATGATGACGACGAGGAATACGAGGATGAAGACGATTCCGAGTATGACGACGACGAGGAATACGAGGATGAAGATGATTCCGAGTATGATGACGACGAGGAATACGAAGATGAGGATGATTCCGAGTATGATGACGACGAGGAATACGAAGATGAAGACGATTCCGAGTATGACGACGACGACGAATACGAAGATGAAGATGATTCCGAGTATGACGACGACGAGGAATACGAGGATGAAGATGATTCCGAGTATGACGATGATGAAGAATACGAGGATGAAGATGATTCCGAGTATGACGATGAGGAAGAATACGAGGATGAAGACGAAGATGACTACCAGATCGATGATGAATTAGATGAAGATCATAAAGAGGATTTTGATTTTGAAAAAGAATCTGCTCTCGATATCGATGATCATGATTCTGACGAAGATGATGGTGATTTTGCAGACCTTGATTCCTTTGAAGATGAAGAAGAATTAGATAGCAGTGATGATTATCTTGATCTTGAATTTGACGAGAAACCGGCTCCTGATCCAGAGAAAGAAACTTCAAAATCAGCGCCAACTCCTGATATTGACGAAGTTCTTGAAATCGAAGAACCGTCAGAAGATGAAATCACCGAACGCATGGGTAAATTCGATACCGGATTCGTTGTACAGGGTCGTTACGATCTGAGTGCAACAAGTGAGATCGGACTGAAGCTTGGACTTACTGAAGAGCAGAAGCAGCTGTTCTCTTACTTTGTACCGATCCGTGGTGTCAGTGAACAGCTTGTTGAAATCCTTGATAACGACAAACGTTGCCGTAACCGTTATGGAACTTCCCGCACAGGCAACATCCTGATCCTTGGCCGCAAGGGAAGCGGAAAAACAGTCCTCGCAGTTGATATTGTAAAAGCAATCCAGAAACAGCGCAGACTCAAACAGGGTAAAGTTGCAATCGTAACCGGTGATTCTCTGAACAAAAAGGACATCGGAAGTATCATCGATAAGCTGAACGGTGGCGCACTGATCATCGAAAAAGCTTCCAAGATGAATGACAGAACCATCCGTGAACTGAATGACATGATGGATGAACAGACCGGCGAACTTCTCTTCCTTCTGGAAGACCAGAAGAAACCGCTGGAAAGAATGTTTGCATCCCATCGCGAATTCAAACGTAAATTTACTTCCAGACTGGAGCTTCCGGTATTCATCAATGATGAACTGGTTACATTCGGTCAGACCTATGCTAAGGAAAACGGATACCGTATCGATGAAATGGGAATCCTTGCATTATACAGCCGGATTGATATGATGCAGAGAGAAGATCATGCGGTTACTGTTGCAGAAGTAAAAGAGATCATGGATGAAGCAATTTCACATTCCCAGAAAGCAAATGTAAAACATCTTGTGAAACGGGTATTTGGAAGAAGCACTGATAATTCAGACCACATCATCCTGAAAGAAGAAGATTTTAAAGCATAAGATTTCTACAAAGAACGCGCTTCCGGCGCGTTCTTTTATATATGCAGACAAAACCGATAACTATAAAGAAAGAGTTTTAGACATCTTACATAAGAAATGTATAAGTTGTCCAAAACTCTTTCTTTTTATCGCTATTTCTAGTATAATATTCCTAAATATCTTTGATAGAAGGTGAATGGGATGGCAGTAAAAAAAACAACAGCACAACAGACCAACACGACCCGCAAGACGGCCGTAAAAAAATCTACTGTAAAAAAACCGGCAGCTGCTAAAACTGCTGCTAAAAAGTCTACAGCTAAAAAGTCTGTAAAAACTGTAACAACAGATAAACCCGCTGATTATAGAATCGGCGAATTAGATCAATATTTATTCGGACAGGGAACCCATTATGAAATCTATAAAAAAATGGGTGCACATTTTGTAAAAGATGGAAAAAAAACCGGCGTATATTTCGCAGTATGGGCTCCACACGCCAGATCAGTTGCCGTAGTCGGTGAATTCAACGGCTGGAGTGAAGATGCAAACGTTATGAAGCGTCAGGAACCACTTGGAATCTATACCGCATTTGTTCCGGAAGCACAGCTCGGACAGCTTTACAAGTACTGTATCGAGACACAGACCGGAGATAAGCTTTACAAAGCTGATCCATTTGCGAACAGTGCAGAGTTGAGACCGGGAACTGCCTCAAGGATTGCTGATATCTCCCATTTAAAATGGAGTGACAGTGTCTGGATGAAGCACCGGGCAGAATGGGATTTCCATTCCTCACCGATTTCCATTTATGAAGCACATATCGGTTCCTGGATGCGCCATCCGGGACGTGAAGATGATGGGTTCTACAGCTACCGTGAATTTGCGCATGCAGTTACAGACTACATAAAAAAGATGGGGTATACTCATATCGAACTGATGGGAATTTCAGAATACCCATTTGACGGCTCCTGGGGATATCAGGTGACCGGATATTATGCTCCGACCTCCCGTTATGGTACGCCGGAAGATTTCGCATATATGATCAATTACTTCCATAAGAATAAGATTGGCGTAATCCTTGACTGGGTACCGGCACATTTTCCACGCGATGCACACGGACTCGCTGACTTTGACGGCACAGCTACCTTTGAATATGCAGATCCTAAGAAGGGGGAACATCCGGACTGGGGAACCAAGATCTTCGATTATGGTAAAGCAGAAGTTAAGAACTTCCTGATCGCCAACGCACTGTTCTGGATCGAACATTATCACATCGATGGTCTCCGCGTAGATGCTGTTGCTTCCATGCTGTATCTTGATTACGGTAAAGAAGACGGTCAGTGGATCGCCAACAAATACGGCAGCAATGAGAATCTGGAAGCAATCGAATTTTTCAAGCATCTGAATTCCGTTACTACCGGACGTAACCCTGGCGCACTGATGATCGCAGAAGAATCCACTGCATGGCCAAAAGTAACAGGAAAACCGGAAGATGATGGTCTTGGATTCAGCCTGAAGTGGAACATGGGATGGATGCATGACTTTACCGAATACATGAAGCTGGATCCATATTTCCGCAAAGGCGACCACTACGGTATGACATTTGCCTTAACCTATGCATACAGCGAGAATTATATTCTTGTATTATCACATGATGAAGTGGTACATCTAAAATGCTCTATGCTCAATAAGATGCCTGGTCTTGGATTTGAGAAATTCGCCAACCTGAAGGTCGGTTATGCTTTCATGATGGGACATCCTGGAAAGAAACTTCTCTTCATGGGACAGGATTTCGGACAGCTCCGCGAGTGGAGCGAGGCGCGTGAGCTTGACTGGTATCTCCTTGCAGAGCCGGAGCATCAGGCACTCCAGAATTTCTACCGTGACCTGCTGCATCTTTACACACACAACAAAGCCATGTATGAACAGGATACCTGCATGGAAGGCTTTGAGTGGGTCAATGCAGATGACAGCTCACGAAGTATTTACAGCTTCATCCGTCATTCAAAGGGCGCAAAAAAGAACCTTTTATTCGTATGTAACTTCACACCGATCGAACGACCGGAGTACCGTGTCGGCGTACCACGCGGCAAACAGTACCGCCTGGTACTGAACAGTGATGAATTGCAGTATGGCGGAAGCGGAAAAGCCCGCCCGGCAGTATATAAAGCAAAGAAACAGGAATGTGATGGAAGACCATATTCATTTGGTTACGATCTTCCGCCATACGGTGTTGCTGTATTCGAATTTTAACATAGCAAGTCAATGCAATCTGCGCAAAATATCCATTATACGAATAATTGATTCCACCAATTATTTTCTTAACATTTCCCGGATTCGTTCTTCCAGAGTTTCTTCTGGAAGAACTCCGGTTGTATATCCACAGATTTTTCCATCTCTGTACACCACAAACGTCGGTACAATCTCAATGCCTATATACTCTGCAATCTCTTTCGATATATCAATATCAATCTTATAAAAAATCCATTTTCCCTGATACCGGCTGGCAATCCTTTCCACAACAGGATACATCATTCCGCACTTTGGACACCATGATGCGTAAAACTCCACAATTACCGGCATCCTCTGCTTTCCGACTGTATTTTCATAATCCTTCGTGATCAATGCGATACCCATACACTTTCCTCATTTCTGCCATCTCAGGCTATGTAAAAAGGACTGGATTAGTGGCATCCACATTTCGGGTTTAAGATTTTATAGACTTCCTGAAAAGAATTTCTGAAACAGATCAGCTTTTTATTAAATCTTGGATTCTTATAGCAAAACCCCCGCATACAATTCTGAAAATGATGCTTTTTCCGCATATCTGTTCCTTCCTGACTTCCTCTTTCTACAATATATGCAAAAAGACAGCCGATGTGCGGATTGCTCCGTATCTGCTGTCTCTTATATTGCCAGGAATCATCTTACGCACTCAGCGCCTTTATGATCTGCCTGTTGCATTTTATTCAATTGTCTTACTGGCGCATTGCGATCAGTTTATGGATCGGATGTCCCTGCCCGGAAAATTTCTCCTCGTACTCAGTCATAACATTCCCTCTGCTGAGTGTCGGATCATTGTGAAGATCATAGGTCTTCGCCAGAAGTACCCAGCCTGCCAACTCCACCTGCTCCAGTGAAAAGTCAAACAGCTCTCTGTTGTCTGTCTTAAATTCAACGACTCCGTCAAAGGCAAGGATCTTGTCATACCGCTCAAAAAACTGCTTGGAAGTAAGTCTGCGCTTTGCATGACGTGCTTTCGGCCACGGATCTGAAAAATTCAGATAAATCTTGTCAATCTCTCCGACAGCAAAAACCTCCGGCAGATTTGTCGCATCCATACAGATAAAACGAATATTGTTGACATCCGTGTATTCCTCGTCATTGTCAAAGCGTTCCAGCGCCCGAAGCAGTACGCTTGAATAACGTTCGATACCGATATAGTTGATGGATGGATTCTCCTTTGCAAGTGTCAGAAGAAACTGTCCTTTTCCCATCCCGATCTCAATATGGATCGGATTCTCCGGATTCTGAAAAGTCTCTTTCCAGGTGCCGCGATATCTGGTCTCATTTTTAATTACAAGGGGATGAGCTGTCAGATAAGCATCTGCTCCCGGTACATTTCTTAACCTCATATATCTTTCTCTTCCTTTAGTGAAAATATGTATAACCTTATTTATTTTATACTATTCTGAAATATTTGAAAACCCAAAAATATATTTTATAAGTTTTGTATAAAATATTCTTATGATATTCTCTTATTATTTAGTAGATTTTTCTAATTTAAAGTAGTAGAATATGTATGCATTATTAAAAATGTATAAATAATTTCTAAGAAAGGAGTCGGACAATGGATCATATTGTTAAAAAGCTCTCCGAAATCGAACACGCAGCCGAAGCTGTTGTGGAACACGCGGAACTGGAAAAATCAGAACTGGAAGAACGCATTCAAAATGAACGCAATCAGTTCGACAAACAACTTGAAGATCACACCCAAAAGGAGCTGAACGATATCCACAAAGGATTAAACCGTCAGATGGATGAGATTCTTGCAAGGCAGAACCGTAAGAACCAGACAGCGATCGAAGAACTTAAAAAAGATTTTGAAGAGAAGCATACGGCATATGCCGAGAAAATTGTCAGACGTATCATAGAGGGATAGCATATGGGAAATTTACTTGCATACAGTGGCATCGTAACAAAAGTACGCGCCATGCAGGCGAAACTGCTCACTGATGAAGATTTCCAGAATATCGCCGCATTTCATACAGTAACCGAAGTTGCTGCTTATCTCAAAGAACATCCCGGATATCGGAATGTCCTTGCAGATATGGACGAAAACCGTCTTCACCGCGGTGAGATTGAGAAGCTTCTTGTGCAGTCACTTTACAGTGATTATACACGCCTGTACCGTTTTTCCGGAATGGATCAGAAAAAATTCCTGGAGCTTTATCTGAAGCGCTACGAGATGAATCTGATCAACTATTGTCTGCGTATTGTATTCAACCACTATCAGAAGCCTTTTGATCTGGATCATAAGAAAATATTCTTCGACAAATATTCGGATCTCTCCATCGATAAACTGATCACTTCGGGGAATATCGGTGAGCTGGTGGAAAATTTAAAGGGCACAGAATACTATGCGCCGTTAAAACGTCTGGAAAATGCGGAGAACCCTACCCTTTTTGATTACGATCTGGCACTGAATCTGTACTATTTTACAACCATGTGGAAGAAACGCAAAAAGATTCTGAAGCATAAGGAACTGGAAATTTTCACCAGAGATGCCGGAGCAAAGATCGACCTGCTGAACCTGCAGTGGATCTACCGTGCAAAAAAATATTACAACATGCTTCCGCCGGATATTTCCACACTGCTGATCCCGATACACTACCGGATTCATGTAGATCAGCTGAAGGATCTTGTAGAAGCACCGTCTGTCGATGAATTTTTAAAGCTGGTTACCAGAACGCCTTATCTACGTCACACCGATACTCAGACACCAGCGTCCATCGAGACGATTTACAAAGACTGCCTGTACCGTCTCTACCTGGCAGACAGAAGAAGTAACCCTTATTCCATCGCAACCGTGAATACCTATCTTTTTCTGAAAGAGGAGGAGCTTGATAAGCTTACAACTGTGCTCGAATGTGTTCGCTACGGACTTCCTGCACGTGAGACATTAACTTATATAGGAGGAACAGCGAAATGATTGTTAAGATGAAGTTCCTGAGCATTACCGGACCACGCGCCGACATCGACCGCATGACAAACCGGTATCTTTCCAAATATGAGATGCAGCTTGAAAATGCACTTACGGAGCTCAAGACAGTAGATAATCTGATGCCATTTCTGGAAATGAACCCTTACCGTGATCCACTCGCAAAAGTGACACAGTTTCTGGGATATATGAAAGACATGCCAGCAGAGCCATCCTTTGATCAGAGCGAAGACGAGATCCTTGAGATGATTCGTTCTATCAATCATGACTACATGGATCTGCAGCAGCAAAAAGAAGAACTGAAAAAAAAGAGAGAGAATATCCAGGCACGTATGAAAGTCCTGGAACCTTTTACTTCTCTGGATTTTGACCTGCATGAGATCATGCAGTACAAATACATCCGCACAAAATTTGGAAAAATCAATGTGGATTATTATCACCGGCTGGAAAAAGCGCTTCTTGAAGACATTGATGCATTATTTCTGGAAGGCTCCAGAGATGCCTCTTATGTCTATGGCGTTTATTTTGTATCGGATGCTGATGCAGGAAAGGTCGATTCGATCATGCGGTCTCTCCACTTTGAAAAAGTCGATCTGCTGGAAGACTTTGGCGGAACCCCGCTGGAAGCTTACCGGAGCCTGGATAAAGAAGTCCAGAATCTGACCGATGAAATCCAGGCAGTGAAGGATAAACGTCAGGAGATGTTCCGCAAGAACGCTTCCAGACTACTCGGTGCAAGAATTCAGCTGGAACGTTTTTCCGATAACTTTGATATCCGGAAATTTGCGGCACGAACCGAGACAGACGAACAGGAAGAATACTACATCCTCTGCGGCTGGATGTCCGAAGAAGATGCAAATGCATTTATCAAAGAGGCACAGGGAGATGACAAGGTTTATATCGTAGTAGAAGAGGACCGGGAACAGTATTTTGGAGAACCTCCTACCAAGCTTGAGAATCCAAAGCTTTTCAAACCATTTGAAATGTTCATCAAGATGTACGGTCTTCCCAAGAGCGGTGAGATGGATCCGACCATTTTTGTAGGTATCATGTACAGCTTTATCTTCGGCGCCATGTTCGGGGATGTCGGTCAGGGGCTGCTGCTCTTTATCGGCGGTGCGATCCTGTATTTCACAAAGAAAATGAACCTTGCCGGAATCGTATCACTTGCCGGAATCTTCTCCACCTTCTTTGGATTTATGTTTGGAAGTGTGTTTGGATTTGAAGACATTATAGAAGCCAAATGGATCCGACCGATCAATCATATGACCACCTTACCGTTTATCGGAAAACTGAATACCGTATTTATCGTATCGATTGCTTTTGGTATGGGAATCATCCTGATTTCTATGATCTTCCATATTATCAACGGCATCCGTGCCAAAGATACCGAAGCAACCTGGTTTGATGCAAACGGCGTGGCAGGGCTGATATTCTACGGGGCAGCAGTTACCTGCATCGTTCTTTTCATGACAGGTCACTCTCTGCCGGGTGGAATCGTTCTTGCAGTGATGTTCGGAGTACCGCTTCTTCTGATCGCACTGAAAGAGCCGCTGACGAACAAGATCAAAAAGAAAACCGAAAAAATGGAACAAAGCAAAGCAATGTTTGTCACCCAGGCATTCTTTGAATTATTTGAAACCCTGCTCAGCTATTTTTCAAATACGCTTTCCTTTATCCGTATCGGTGCATTCGCAGTCAGCCACGCTTCCATCATGGAGGTTGTACTGATGCTTGCCGGTGCCGAAAGCGGGCATATTAACTGGGTAGTGATCGTACTCGGCAACCTGTTTGTATGTGGATTCGAAGGACTGATCGTTGGAATCCAGGTCCTGAGACTTGTCTATTACGAGATGTTCAGCCGTTTCTACAAAGGCAGCGGCCGCGAATTTAAACCTTATACAGGTACTGCAAAAAATTAGTTTTTCATTTTAGGAGGAAATTATCATGACTTTAGCAACTAAACTTATTCTCATTGCCGCACTGGTTTTAAGCATTTTCATTCCATTCGGATATTACCTGCTCGGAGAAAAAAATAAAGGACGTTATAAATGTGCACTTGCCTTCAATGTTCTTTCTTACTTTGGAACCTTCCTTGTAGCAGGGATCATGCTCTTTGGAAGTGTACCGGTACATGCGGCAGACGCCGCTGCCTCAGGCGCAGGCCTTGCAACCGGTCTTGGTTACATTGCAGCAGCTCTTGTTACCGGTCTTTCCTGCATCGGTGGCGGTATTGCCGTAGCAAGTGCAGCAAGCGCAGCTCTTGGAGCTATCAGCGAGGATTCCAGCGTCCTTGGTAAATCCCTTATCTTCGTAGGTCTTGCAGAAGGTGTATGCCTGTACGGTCTTATCATCTCCTTCATGATCATCAGCAGACTGTAATCATGAAAATGTATCTGATCAGTGACAACGTGGATACTTATACCGGAATGCGGCTTGCCGGCGTGGACGGTGTCGTAGTTCATGAAAAGCAGGAGCTGCGTGATGCGCTGGAAACTGCCATGAACGACAAGTCGATCGGTATCATTCTTCTGACGGAACGCTTTGGAAGAGAATTTCCGGATCTCATCGATGAGATCAAGTTAAAAAGAAAGATGCCTCTTCTGATCGAAATTCCGGACAGACACGGAACAGGACGTAAAAAGGATTTCATTACCTCATACGTCAATGAAGCGATTGGACTGAAACTTTAACTAGAAAGGCATAGAAGGTGAGACAATGACGCTTGAAGAGAAAATAGCGCATTTACAGGAAACGGTCATGACTGAAGCCCGTTCTGAAGGAAATGCGATCATTGACAATCACAAAAAAGCGCTTGAATCTTTATTTGAAAAGCATAAAAAAGAAGCGACCGCACAGTCTGAGGTCCGTATCAAATCCGAGACCTTAAGAGCCAGAAGGCAGGTAAATCAAGCTGCGGCAAAAGCCGAAACCGAACTGAAACGTGCTCTTGGCCAAACACAGAATGAATTAAAAGTCAGGCTGTTTGATGAAGTAAAGGAGCTTCTTTCTGACTTTACAAAAACAGACGAATATCTGGACTATCTCTGCAGCAAAATCCGCGAAGCCGCACGCTTTGCAGATGGCGAGGAGATGACCATTTATATTTCTCCTTCTGATAAGGAGAAACAGACAGAACTGGAAAAACGTACCGGCATGACGATCACCATCAGTGAATATGATTTTATGGGCGGTATGCGTGCTGTAATCCGAGGCCGTAATATTCTGATCGATCACAGCTTCCAGGCTGCAGTCGATTACGAATATCATCAGTTCAGTTTTGCAGCAGGAGGTGCAGGAATTGAATAAGACAGCAACTATTTATGGAATAAACGGTCCGGTCATCTATCTGAAGGGTGACACCGGATTCATGATGTCGGAAATGGTCTATGTGGGAAAGGAAAAGCTGGTTGGCGAAGTCATTTCCCTGGACAAAGACATCACGACTGTTCAGGTCTATGAAGAGACTTCCGGGCTGAAACCGGGAGAAATCGTAGAGGCTTCCGGAAGTCCGGTATCTGTAACTCTGGCACCTGGAATCCTGAACAATATTTTTGACGGAATCGAACGCCCGCTTGAGCAGATCGCAAATGTGGGCGGCGGTGCATTTATCACCCGCGGCGTCAGCGTTGATTCGCTTGACCGCGACAAATTATGGGATACCCACATCACCGTGGCCAAAGGAGATTACCTTCATGGCGGAGATATTATAGCAGAGGTTCCGGAGACCAGTGCGATCGTACACAAATGTATGGTTCCGCCGGATGTGGAAGGTGAAGTAATCTGCTGCGCGTCGGACGGAGAATACCGGATTGAAGATACACTTGTCACTCTGCGGCTTTCCGACGGAACAGAAAAACAGCTCAACATGATACAGCACTGGCCGATCCGTAAGGCGCGCCCGACAAGCTACCGTTTCCCGGCAAGTGTCCCTCTGATCACCGGACAGCGGATCCTGGATACCATGTTCCCGATCGCAAAGGGTGGAACTGCCGCAATCCCAGGCGGATTCGGTACCGGAAAAACCATGACCCAGCACCAGATCGCCAAATGGTCTGATGCCGATATTATCATCTATATTGGCTGCGGCGAGCGTGGAAATGAAATGACACAGGTGCTGGAAGAGTTTTCAGAGCTTGTGGACCCAAAGAGCGGCAATCCGCTGATGGACAGAACCACTCTGATTGCCAATACCTCCAACATGCCGGTAGCTGCCCGTGAAGCAAGTATTTATACCGGGCTTACCCTGGCTGAATATTACCGTGACATGGGCTATGACGTAGCGATCATGGCAGACTCTACTTCCCGCTGGGCGGAAGCCTTACGTGAGCTTTCCGGCCGTCTGGAAGAGATGCCGGCAGAAGAAGGTTTCCCGGCTTACCTTGCCAGCCGTCTGTCTGCTTTCTACGAGCGCGCAGGCATGATGCATAACTTAAATGGCAGTGACGGATCCGTGACCATTATCGGCGCCGTATCGCCTCAGGGAGGCGATTTCTCCGAGCCGGTCACACAGAACACCAAACGTTTCGTCCGCTGCTTCTGGGGTCTGGACAAGAGCCTTGCCTACGCAAGACATTTTCCGGCGATCCACTGGCTGACCAGCTACAGCGAGTATCTGACCGATCTCGCCGCCTGGTACCACGACAATGTATCACCCAAATTCGTTGACTACCGCAACCGCATCATGGCACTTCTGAACCAGGAGAGCAGCCTGATGGAAATCGTAAAGCTGATCGGAAGTGATGTACTTCCGGACGATCAGAAGCTGGTTCTGGAAATCGCAAGAGTCATCCGTCTCGGATTTTTGCAGCAGAATGCATTCCACAAGGATGATACCTGTGTCTCTCTGCAGAAGCAGTACAAAATGATGGAAATCATTTTATATTTATACAAACGCTGCCGCGAACTGGTAGCCATGAATATGCCAATGTCTGTCCTCAAGGAGGAAAATATTTTTGAACGTGTCATTGCGATCAAATACGATGTTCCAAATGACAATCTTCAGCTTCTTGACCAGTATCTGGCAGACATTGATGCTTTCCATGACCGCATCATGGAAAAGAACGCGTAAGGAGGGAAAATAAAATGGCAATTGAATATTTAGGCCTCAGCAGCATTAACGGCCCTCTGATCGCGCTGGAAGGCGTTCAGGATGCTTTTTATGATGAAATCGTAGATTTTGTCGTAAACGGCAAAGAACACAAAATGGGACGTATTGTGGAGGTCTACAAGGACAAAGCAATCATCCAGGTATTTGAAGGCACGGAAAATATGTCTCTTAACAATACCCACACCAGACTTACCGGACATCCGATGGAAATCGGTCTGTCCGAAGAAATGCTTGGAAGAACCTTTAACGGAATCGGCGAACCGATCGACGACCTTGGACCGATCACGGTTGAAGAGGTGCGCGATGTCAACGGACTTCCGTTAAATCCGGTCAGACGTGAATACCCTCGTAACTATATCCGCACCGGAATTTCTGCGATTGACGGACTGACCACACTGATCCGTGGACAAAAGCTGCCGATCTTTTCCGGCAACGGTCTTCCGCACGACCAGCTTGCCGCACAGATCGTAAAGCAGGCTTCTCTGGGCGGCAGCACGAATGAGGATTTCGCCATCGTATTCGCCGCAATGGGTGTCAAGCATGACGTAGCTGATTTCTTCCGCAGAACCTTTGAGGAGAGCGGTGTTGCAAACCATGTGGCAATGTTCCTGAACCTTGCCAACGATCCTGTCGTCGAGCGTCTGATCACCCCGAAGGTTGCGCTGACCGCCGCTGAATACCTTGCATTTGAAAAAAATATGCACATTCTGGTCATTCTTACCGATATGACTTCCTTTGCCGAAGCCATGCGTGAGGTTTCTTCTTCCAAAGGAGAAATCCCAAGCCGTAAAGGATATCCGGGATATCTGTACAGTGAACTTGCCACCTTATATGAACGTGCAGGAATCGTAGAAGGAGTAAATGGTTCTGTCACACAGCTCCCGATCCTGACCATGCCAAATGATGACATTACCCACCCGATCCCTGACCTGACCGGTTATATCACCGAAGGACAGATCGTACTTGACCGGAATCTTCACGGACAGGCAATCTACCCGCCGATCAGCGTTCTTCCGTCCCTGTCCCGTCTGATGAAAGACGGTATCGGAAAAGGATATACCCGGGAAGACCACCAGGATCTGGCAAACCAGCTTTTCTCTGCATATGCTAAAGTAGGAGAGGCTCGGAATCTTGCTTCCGTTATCGGAGAAGACGAGCTTTCTCCGATTGACAAAAAATACCTGGAATTCGGAAAGGCATTCGAGGAGCGTTATATCGGCCAGGGACCGAATGAAAACCGTACCATCGAGGAAACCCTGGATCTTGGCTGGGAACTGCTTAGAATCCTTCCAAAAGAAGAACTTGACCGTGTCGATACCAGGATTCTTGACGTATACTACAAAGGCTAAGGAGGGAAGTCTATGGATCCACGTTCATTTCCCACCAAGGGAAATCTGATACTTGCGAAAAATTCACTGACACTTGCCAGACAGGGATATGAGCTGATGGACAAGAAGCGGAACATTCTGATCCGCGAGCTGATGGGCTTAATCGACGAAGCAAAGGATATTCAGGAAGAAATCGATAAAACCTTCACCTATGCCTATCAGTGCCTTCAGAGGGCGAATATCGAGCACGGGATCAGTACAGTAGAAGAACTTGCCTATACAGTTCCGATCGAGGATTCTATCCGCATCCAGACACGAAGCATTATGGGAACAGAAATCCCGAAAGTGAAGTACGAAAAAGAAAATACCAGACCAACCTATGCATTCAGTACTTCCAGAGAATCCATCGATATCGCCCGTGATGCATTCTGCCGTGTAAAGGAGCTGACACTCAAGCTTTCTGAGGTAGAAAATGCAGCGTACCGGCTGGCTTCAAGTATCAAAAAGACACAGAAAAGGGCAAATGCCCTGAAAAATATTACGATTCCGATGTATGACAATCTCGTATATACGATTACAAATGCACTGGAAGAGAAGGAACGGGAAGAATTTACCCGACTGAAAGTGATCAAACGAATGAAAAACAAATAATATTTCTGAAAAAATCATAAAATATAGAAAATATATTGACAATACACCCGTTTTGTTATATAACTTATAGAACAAATAAGATTACAAAAGCAATAGATTTTACAAATCAGGGGGTGAGCATATGACTTTTTGGAAAGTATCCGACACCAGAATGAACTGCCTTATCACAGAAGCAGAGATTGCCGCACTTGGCTACTCACTGGAAGATCTGACACAGGACAGGGAGCGTACCGAAGAATTTTTGAATCTTCTTCTCAAGAAAGGGAAAGAAGTTCTTGGGCTTAACACAGACAATGGAATCCAGGGATTTTACGGTGCATTTCTTCCTGACCGGAGCCTGATGCTGTCAATCTCCTGCCAGGCTGAGAATTCTCTGGAATCCATCCAAAAAGATGGTTCTGAAGCTTCCGGTATGCTGATCGAGCCTGACAGCAGTGAAAAAGAGACCGTTCGCTGGCAGATTCTCTTTCCAAATCTGGATAATGCAATCGACTTCTGCAAGATCCTTGGATACGGCCAGGCATCAGAAAGCCGTCTGTATAAAGATGACGGTGTCTACTACCTGATGGTAGACTTCCCGAATACAGAAGACGGCAATAAAAAGGCTCAGCGCATCGTATCCGCCGGTGAATTCGGTGGCATGGTCGAAAAAGATGCAATTTCTGAAGCCTATCTGAATGAACATGAAAAATGCCTCCTGAACAAGGATGCAATCAATATTTTATGCAAGATGTAGTAGAAGGGGACTAAAATAGTCCCCTTTTTAGTACACGAAATAGATTTTCCTTTATTTTTCCACAGATCCAGTAACTTTCCACAAATGAAATAAACGATTACTTTTACATATGTCTCCATCTGTAGAAACAGATCCAAAAAAAAGAGCACCGTCCCCGATGCTAATTCATCAAAAACAGTGCTGATACTGCGCCTTCAGGGATTCGAACCCTGGACAAATAGATTAAGAGTCTACTGCTCTACCAACTGAGCTAAAAGCGCATACATTATTCGGTTTTCCGTAACGCAAGATTTATTATATAAGACAGCTATAAAAAATGCAAGCTTTTTTTTCATAAATTTTAAAATTTTTTTAAATAGATTTTTTTTCTGAAAAAGAATGTGCCAAGGCACATATAAAAAAGATCATGTGTACCGTCCGAAATTCGAACACATGATCTTTTTTGTGTACCTTTTAGGGTGGTTTTTTTCTTATCCTACATAAATTTACTGATATATCCCTGTACAAAGATAAATAATACAATCAGCGGCAGGATATAGCTTACATAAAATTTCGCCCATTTCGGGAATTTCAATCCTTCTCCGGTATCCGCTTCTTTCAGGAAGTTCTTCCATCCCCATCCATAACGGCTTGTACAGAACAGAAGATAGATCAGACTTCCAAGTGGAAGCAGGTTGTTACTTACCAGGAAATCCTCCAGATCCAGTACTCCGGAACCTTTTCCGAACGGCATAAATCCACTCCATACATTAAATCCGAGAACACAAGGCATGGAAAGTACCGCCACAACCACGATATTGACGATTACAGCCTTTTTCCGGCTGCATCCGGTCAAATCAATGGCAAAGGATAAAATGTTCTCAAAAACGGCGATTACGGTC
>OBIA01000574.1_pt1 | contig 23485 bp, 10 predicted proteins | sample 1519911 | NCBI WGS metagenome assembly OBIA01 (sample SAMN04209236, study PRJEB22552) | human gut metagenome | biome: gut; material: feces | host: Homo sapiens | place: USA: Oklahoma | reverse complement strand
GCAAAACAAATTATAAAGTCAAAGTGTTTTTTGACCATAGTAGCGGTTTGACTGCTGAGGACAGATTGAAACGCATTATTCAGGCAGAAGCAGAGAGAGAATCTGCGTAAGTAATATAAAAAATATCCACGCACCCCCTTGACAAAAGCTTTCAGAAGATACGCTGCTTTCTGCTATGGAACACGCCGGGAGCGAACAGATGAATGATGAGGTGGAGCGAAAAGGCTTGGGGACACCTGCCACCAGAGCGGCAATCATTGAAAAACTGGTGGAGAAAGGCTTTGTGGAACGAAAAAATAAGCAGATGTTCCCTACGGATGATGGTATCAAGCTGATTACGGTACTGCCGGAAGTCGTGAAATCTCCGAAGCTGACAGCAGAATGGGAAAATGACCTGACCTTGATAGCAAAAGGGGAAAAGTCAGCAGACACTTTTTTAGCAGGCATTGAGGAACTGGTTTCTGATCTGGTACATACCTACCATGAGGTGGAGGAAAACGGAAAGCATATGTTTGGCAGTGACCGGGAAGTGATCGGGAAATGTCCGAAGTGCGGCGGGAACGTCTATGAAAGCAAGAGTAACTTTTACTGTGAGAACCGGGCATGTGATTTTGCCCTGTTCAAGAACAATAAATATTTTGCTTCCATGCGGAAAGAACTGAACAAATCTATTGCCCAGGCACTTTTAAATAAGGGTGAGGCAAAGGTATCCGGTCTGTATTCCCAGAAAAAGGACAGTACCTTTTCCGCAGTCATCCATATGGATGCTTCCGGGAAATATCCGCAGTTTTCCATGACCTTTGACAATAAAAAACAGAAATCCAATCAAAAATAGAAAGAATGAGGTAATCAACATGAAGAAAAAAGTAAGATTCAGGCAATTCCTTTCCGGCGTGATGGCGGTTATGACGATTTTATCTACAACCTTATCACCGCTTAGTGCTTATGCGGCAGAGCCGGAGAAAAAGGAAATCGAATATCCGACATATGAGGAAGTAAAAGAGCAGATTGCCGAAGATGAAGTTGTGAAGGCAAAAGACCATGAAGTGGAAATTGGTTCCGAGTTTGAGGTAGAGAAAGACTTTACCGGACTGGAAATTTCAGATGAAAAGAAAGTAAAAATAACATTTCATGAAGCAAAAAATGAAGTGGGAGACGATTTTTCTACAGATCATGAAGATACCTATAAAACGGTATATTATGTAGAGCCGGTAAGTGGAAATCCAATCTACCAGATCCACAGGAACATCATTGTAAAAGCGGTGGAAACACAGACTGAGGGTGCATCCGGAAGTGAAGCAGGTACGGAAGGAAGCAATGACACGGAAACGGAAGAATCTGGTGAAGAAGAGGGAGAGTCAGAGTCGCAGGAACCAGATACAGAACTTCCTGTAATCCCGGAAATTCCAGACACAGAACTGCCGGATATAGAATTACCGGAAACAGAGCCTCCTGTTGAAACAGAGACACCAGCAGAGGAAACTGAGGAAGAAATCGGTAATGCAGAAACAGAGGAAGAAAAGGACACAGAAGCCGATCCGGAGACAGAAGAAACCATGACACCGGAAGATGCTCTTGAAGAAGCAGAAAAACAGGGGATTGACCTTGCTGCTCTCGAAATCGGTGAGAGTGTAACCTTTTATGCTGAATCTAAGGAAAGAGCAAGTCAGCAGGTAACAGTGACAAAAGGAGCTGGTTATAGCTATGCAGACTATGGGCTGGGAACTTACATTACCTTCAGATATACCGTACAGTTTGGGAATGTTTCCGCTACGGCATATTGTATTCAGCCGTCTGCACCATCACCGGGAAGCGGAACTTATACCATTATTCGTCTGAAAGATGGAAAAGCACTTGCCAAAGTATGTTATTACGGAACAAAAGCCAGCGGTAAAAATGGATTTTTTGCAGAGAAACACCCGGATTTTCCGGAAGGAAAGAAATTTATCATTGTCCATATGGCTGCCAGCTATGCAAATGGAAGCGGTGATGCCTTTTCCGGTGCAAATGCAACCGCACAGAGCCTTGCGATGGAACTTTACAACTACTGTATGGCACAGCCGGACATCCCGGAAGTAGATATGTCATTTTCTGATGCAGATGTGACTGCCTATGTAGACGGAAACATTCAGAGAACAAAGGAAATTACATTTAAAGCAGACAAATTGCAGACGATTACGATGAAGTTACCGGATGGTGTGAAATTTCATAATGTAACAACTGGAAAAACAAGTGCTGCAGGGGCAGATGTGGAAGTGACAGGTGGAACAGTCTTTTATCTGTCAGCGCCGCTTACACAGACAGAAGATGTTTCCAGTTCCTGGTCTGTAACGATGAAAGGAAGCATCACAAAAGATTATTCCGCTTATAAGATTACAACAGGCGGATCAACACAGGACTTAGCTCTTGTATTCGGGGAAGGCGTTGCAGATGAAAAATATGTGGACTTTTCCGTGAAATGGGTGGAGCAGGCATCCGTGGAAATCGTAAAAAAGGATGCGGATAGCGGAAAAAATCTTGCAGGTGCGGTATATGGTATTTACAGCGATGAAGCCTGCACAAATCTGATTGTAGAAATGCCTGCAACCGATAAAAATGGAGCATCTAAAGTTACTTTTCTGAAAACACAGAACAAAGTGTATTTAAAAGAAATCACAGCACCTACCGGGTATAATTATAATGCCATTGCTTATAATGTCACTTTGAAAGTGGGAAAAGTGGTATCTGTTGAAGTAACGGATAAGGAGCAACTTGGGAATCTGACCATTTACAAAGAAGGTGAAGTGCTAGTCGGGGCATCTTCTAATGAAAATGGAACTACTTTCCAGTATGAGAAACGCCGCCAGAAGGGAGCAATTTATAACCTTTATGCGGCAGAAGATATTAAAACACCGGATGGAGCCGTTGTATATCAGGCAGGAGCTTTGGTAAAGGAAAATCTGGTGACAGGTGACGATGGTTCTGTAACTGTTACAAACCTGCATCTTGGTACTTACCGTGTAACGGAAATTCAAGCACCGGAGAACTTTTATAATGCAGGTGAATCCAAAACGGTCACCATTTCCTATGCAGGCCAGACTGCAGAAGCGGCATTTGCGGAAACTACTTTCCAGAATGACCGTCAGAAGGCAGAGGTCAGTGTGGTAAAACAGGATAAGGAGACTACCAATCCACTTCCGGGAGGAATTTTCGGATTATATGCGGACGAAGATATTTTAAATGCCGATGGAGCTGTTGTAGTAAAGAAAGACACTCTGATTGAGAAAGTAACAACCAATGGAGAAGGAAAAGCTGCTTTTACATCTGACCTGCCAATCGGTTTTGGATATTATGTGAAAGAAGTGCAGGCACCGGAAAATTATTTAAGAAACCTGGAGGACAAATATTCATTCCGTTTCTCCTACACCAATGATGAGGAAGCGAAAGTACAGTTTGCTCATACTTTTTCCAATGAACGAGTAAATGCTGCGATTGTTCTGCAGAAAAAAGATGCGGAAACGAATACAAACGTTCCACAGGGCGATGCTTCTCTGGAACAGGCAGTATATGGTGTATACGCAAGAAAAGATATTGTGCATCCGGATGGAAAGACGGGTGTGATTTATAAAGCCGGGGAACAGGTGGGAACCCTGACAACAGATAAAGAAGGAAAAGCCAGAATTGAAAACCTGTATCTGGGCGAATATTTTGTAAAAGAGATCACTCCACCAGTAGGATACCTTGCAGACGAGAACGAGTATGATCTGGTATGCAGTTATGAGGGTGATCTGGTTGCCACTGTGGAAAGAGACTGTACTTCACCGGAACAGGTGAAAAAACAGCCATTCCAGATTATCAAAGCAGCAAATAACGAGAATACCGATGCAGCACTTCTTGAAGTCGCAGGATTTACTGCTTATCTGGTATCTTCTTTAACCGTGAAAGAAGATGGAACTTATGATTTTGATTCCGCTACTCCAGTGGTACTCGGAGAAAATGGGGCAACTGAAATCTTTACCGACAAAAAAGGATATGCGGTATCCATTCCGCTTCCATATGGAACTTATGTGGTTAGAGAGACAACTACACCTCACAATTATAAACCAGTGGATGACTTTATCGTAAGAATCACAGAACATAAACCGACAGAGCCGCAGGTATGGCGTGTGCTTCTGGATGATGAGTTTTCGGCAAAGCTGAAAATCACCAAACAGGACGATGAAACAAAGAAAACGGTACTGGCTGCTGGAACAGAATTTAAGATTTTCGATATGGACAATGAGAAATATGTGGAGCAGGTAACTACCTATCCAATTACTATCGTACATAAATCTTATTTTACCGATGCGGACGGTTATTTAATCCTTCCACAGAACTTAGAAATCGGACATTACCGTATCGAAGAAGTGACAGCGCCGGATGGATATACCATCAACAAGAATTATGTAGAAATTAAAGTGGACAGTGATACACTGTATCAGATTGACCCGATTTCCGGAGATGCCATTATCGAAGTGGTTTATAAAAACCATCCGGTAAAAGGAGAGCTTACTGTAGTGAAAAAGGGTGAAGTTCTGAAAGACTACGGAAAAGATTTCAAATATGAGATTGAGAACCTTGCCGGAGCAGTCTTTGCAGTCTACGCTGCAGAAGATATTTATACTGCAGATTTCCAGAAAGACGATGCCGGAAATCGGATTCTAGAGTATGCCAAAGATACTTTGGTGGCAGAGCTTACAACAGATGAAACAGGAAGTGCCACAATCAAAAATCTTCCACTTGGAAATTATAAGGTGGTAGAAAAAACAGCACCGGATGGTTTTGTACATAATGGAGCAGAGCAGAATGTGCAGTTTGTCTATGTGGATCAGAATACTCCTGTTGTGGTGGAAAGCGTAGAATTTATCAATGAGCGCCAGAAAGTAGAGATTTCCGTGGAAAAACAGGATGCGGAAAACGGCAGCACCATCGCCGGGGCAGAGTTTGGTTTATATGCAAAAGAAGACATCAAAGCCGGGGAAAAAGTGATTGTGAAAGCAGATGAGCAGCTTTGCACAGCCGTTACAGGTGATGATGGAACCGCCGTTTTTGAACAGGATTTACCATTTGGAAGCTATTACATCAAAGAATTACAGGCACCGGACGGATTTGTTTCTTCTGATGAAATCATCGAAGTAACAGTTTCTTATCAGGGCCAGGATGTAGAAGTTGTCCGCCTGAAAGAAATCTTTAAGAACCAGCCGACAACGGTTGAATTTACAAAATCCGACCTTACTACAGGAGTGGAACTGGATGGAGCAACACTTACGGTTTTTGATAAAGATGGAAATGAAATTGATAAATGGACTTCCGTGAAGGGAGAGCCACATATCATCAAACGTCTGCACGTTGGAGAGACATATACTCTGCGTGAAGAATTTGCACCATATGGCTACTTAAAAGCCGAAGAAGTGGAATTTACAATCACGGATACTGCAGAAATTCAGAAAGTGGAAATGAAGGATGACGTTCCGATTGGACGTATCATCATCAATAAAAAAGGTGAATTCTTAAGTGAAGTGACCTGGAATGAAATGGTTGCAGGAGCAATGGATTCTATCTGGGATTATGTAACAGGCTCTTTGAAAGACGTTACCTTTGAAATTTATGCCAGAGAAGACGTTAAAGCCGCTGACGGAGAAAGTGATGATTATTACAAAAAAGATGAACTGGTAGCAACAATCACAACCGATGAACTTGGCTTTGCAAGAAGCGATGATCTGCCGCTTGGAAAATATTATGTGGTAGAAAAAGAAACAGCCAATGGATTTGTTTTGGATGGAGAGCCGAGGGACATTGATCTGACCTACCGTGACCAGGATACTCCGGTGGTAACTTACGATTCTGAATGGCAGAACAGCCGCCAGAAAGCAAAAGTAATCGTAACCAAAAAAGAAAAAGATTCTGACCGTGTGCTGGAGGGCGGTGTATTTGCCCTTTGTGCAAAAGAAGATATTAAGAATGCTGACGGCGATGTGCTTGTAAAAGCACATACGATTATTGAGCAGAAAGCGACGGACAAGGATGGAAAAATCTTCTTTACTGCAGATCTTCCAGTGGGTGGCAGCTTCTATGTGAAAGAAGTAAAAGCACCTGCAGGTTTTGTTACTACAGAAGAAATCAAAGAATTTACTTTCGAGTATGCCGGAGCGGATGTGCCGGAAGTTACTTTTGAGTATACCTTTGAAAATGAGGCAACTATCTTTGAAATCACAAAATCTGACCTTACCACAGGAGAAGAGCTGCCGGGTGCAAAACTGGAAGTGACAGATCAGGATGGAAATGTGGTAGATGCTTGGACATCCGGTACAGAACCGCACATTATCAAAGAACTGGAAGTCGGAAAAGAATATACCCTGACAGAAACACTTCCTGCAGACGGTTATGTGACAGCAGAAAGCATTACTTTTACCGTGGAAAATACTGCAGAAGTCCAGAAAGTAGAAATGAAAGATGATGTTACAAAGGTAGAAATCAGCAAAGTGGATATGACAGACGGAAGTTCCGAGGTTGAGGGAGCAAAACTTTATATCCTGAATGAAAATAATGAGGTGATGGAGAGCTGGACATCCGGTAAGAAGCCGCATTATGTGGAAAAACTGCCTGTTGGAAAATACACACTTTTGGAAGAAACAGCACCGAAAGGTTATATCATTTCCAGTAAAGTGCCGTTTGAAGTCAAAGATACAGGTGAAATCCAGTCTGTGAAGATGGAAGATGCCCAGGCAATGGGAAAGATCATCTTAAATAAAACGGATAAAGATACTAAAAAGCCGATGAAAGGTGTAGAGTTTGCTCTTTGTGACAGCAAAGGTAAGGTACTGGAAACACTGGTAACAGACAGTGCTGGTCATGCAGAGTCCGGGGAATATCCGATTGCTTCTTTTAAAGATGGAAAATATAAAGAGGCCATTGTATATATCCTGAAAGAAACAAAAACACTGGATGGTTATAAACTGGATGAAACAGAGCATAAGGTGGCTTTTGAATACGTGGATGACCATACTCCGGTAGTGGAATATACCTTAGATCTTACTAATGAAAAACTTCCGGAAGAAAACCAGCCGGGAACACCGGATACACCGAACAATACAACTTCCGTCAATTCACCAAAGACAGGCGATGATACCAATATCTGGCTGTTTGTTGCAGCAATGGTGGTGTCTGCAGGTGGAATGATAGTTCTGCTTGTGAAAAGAAAACGTAAATAAACGACAGATAAAAGAATAGAAGAGCATTGTGATGGGGCTGCATGGATTTTCCATGCGGCCCTTGAACTTGCAGAAAAGAGGTGCAAATGAAAATAGGATTGGTGGACTGTGACAGCCATAATTTTCCTAATCTTCTCCTTATGAAAATTTCTTCCTACCATAAAAACAAGGGTGATACCGTGGAATTTGCTTCTTTAGGCAGTCATTATGAAAGGCTGTACGCCAGTAAGATTTTTACAGAGTCACAGGATTCGGAGATGCCGGGATATGATGAAATTTTCCGGGGCGGCAGTGGTTATGATCTGGAAAATGCTCTGCCCTATGAAATGGAACACAGTTATCCGGATTACAGCCTGTATCCTGCGCTTACGAAAGATACGGCATTTGGATTTTTGACGAGAGGATGTCCACGGAAAAATCATGGGTTTTGCATTACTTCCCAAAAGGACGGGTGTGTGAGCAGGAAAGTGGCAGATTTGCAAGAGTTCTGGCGGGGGCAGAAGAGGATTATCCTGTTGGATCAGAATCTCCTTGCCTGTAGTGAGAAAATGGAACTTCTGGAACAGCTTGTAGATTCCCATGCACAGGTAGAGTTTAACGGTGGCATGGATGTCCGGCTTTTGGATGAGGAAATTCTTTCGGCACTTGAGAAGATAAAAGTGAAAGATTATCATTTCGCCTGGGATGACCCACGGGAAAATTTAGAGGAACAGTTTCGATTATTCCGAGATGCAGGACTGACGGCGGCGGGGCAATGCAAAGTGTATGTCCTGACCAATTACTGGAGTACCATGAAGGAAGATTTGTTCCGTATTTATACGCTGCGTAATCTGGGGTTTATGCCTTTCGTCATGATTTATGATAAACATAAATTTGTGGACAGTAAAGGAAGATGGCTTCCGGATGTGGATTTGCGGTACAGTGAAAAGCAGCTTCGGGATTTTAAGATTTGCCAGCATATGCAGAGGTGGTGTGGAAGGATCAATATAATAAAAAGCTGTCCGGATTTTGAAAAGTATGAACCGTATCGAAGATGGATGGAAAAAGGCTGTCCGGTACCACGGAAAATTTAAGTAGTAGATTGGAGAGAAGCATGACATTAGGGAAACGAATAAAGAGAATCCGTACATACCGTGGAATGACACAGAGAGAGCTGGGGATCAGACTGGGATATAAAGAGTCCGGGGCAGATATTCGGATTGCACAGTATGAAATGGGACACCGTAAACCAAAGAGGGATACGCTGTATAAAATGGCAGAAATTCTTTCTGTAAGTTCGATTCAGTTTATAAGACCAAAACAGGGAAGTCCGGAAGATTTGATGCAGATGTTTTTCTGGCTGGAAGAAGAAAACAAAGCTGCCATTCATGTGTTCAAAATAGAAACAGGACGGAGAGATGAGAACGAACCTAAGCAATATGCTCTGTCACTGGGCAGTAACGATGCGCAGTCACATTTTATTGGCATTAGATTTTCTTATGGTCAGATGGAGGCATATTTGAATGAGTGGATGGTCTGGCGGGAATGTTTGGCGAATGGTCAGATAACAGAACAGGAGTATTTGGACTGGAAATGGAACTGGCATATATAACAAAAAGAAGCTGCCATAAATGACAGCCTCTCGGTTACAAAATTACCAGGATTGCTCCTGCGTTTACATCATCATACTAGCATAAAGCGTATGGTTTGTCAAACGATTTTGTAATCATTATAGGGTATGTAAATAGCTAAATAATTATACCGCAGTTTTTCAGTTTTTCACTGATTTGGTTGAGAATACAAGGTTTGACATCACCAATCTTTTCAAAATGTACTCTGGATAAGCTGACTTGTGTGATGCGTGTTACATTGACCCAACGTGGCATTAGCGGGTAACCATAAACCTTATCAACTTTTACGTTATAATCCATTGATTTTGGTTCCTGAGAAGAAAGCGGTATTACAATCAGGGAATCCTTTAAATTTTTTAAGATGATTGCAGGATGCCTTCCACCAAACTCAGTGCCGATGTTGTAGCCAAAATCTACCCATACGACAGCCTTACGGATCAGGACAAGAGAACGAGCAATCATTTCAATATCTTCGCAGGGAACACTCTGTTTTTTGACAGAAATAACATATGTATCTGTTTCCTTATCATAACGGTAGTATTTTGATACAACAGCCTGCTTTTCCGGGCGAAGCCATTTGAAACTGGATGGCTTGATGATGTTCGGGAGTGCAGTAGGTGGTATCTGGAATGATTTTTCATTCAATATCAGGTTGGTCTTTAAGGTTGTCCATTTATAATATTCATTCGCTAATTTAAGCTGTTCAGGTTCATTTTGATCCACTTTGGAGAGATGATTCTGCAATGTAGAAACCGCTTCGTCCAAAGAATGGTTTGCATCTTCTAATGTGGCTGTATGTTTCATGATGTTCTCCTTTCGGAATGATGGTTTTATTTTAGCAGATTATGTAGCAGAGTACAACAAATAAAGGAGGGATTTTATTTGGCAAGAAAATATGAAATAATCTCAAAATTGGCAGAAGAAACTGCGAAAGAGGTTGTAAAAGATGAGACTGCGTGGAAGCGGTATCTTACCACTGCCGCAAGGATATATAAATATCCATTCCAGGAACAGTTATTGATTTATGCCCAGCGTCCGGATGCGACGGCCTGTGCCAGCATTGAAGTCTGGAACAGCCGGAAATTAAACTGCTGGGTAAATAAAGGGGCAAAGGGTATTGCCCTGATTGATGAGGAAAATTCCTATACACGGTTAAAATATGTATTTGACGTATCAGATGTCCATAAAGCCCGCAGAATCGGGCGTGATCCGTACCTGTGGGAATTAAAGCAGGAACAGGAACAATCCGTCATGAAACGTTTGGAACATATCTACGGGGAAACGGATGCAGAGAAGCCATTTGGTGACAGGCTTTTAGAAATTGCCGAGAGAGTGACCAATGACTACTATGAAGAAGTGGCAGAGGATCTTTTGTATCTGACAGATGGGAGTTTTCTGGATGGACTGGATGAATATTCCCTGAAAGTCCATCTGCGGGAAACACTGCAGGCCAGTATATCTTATACACTGCTAACCCGGTGCGGATTGGATGCAGAAGATTATCAGGATTCTATGAATTTTGATTTTATCCATGAATTTAATACGGTTTCGGTACTTTCACAGTTAGGAAGCAATACAACGGAACTTTGTAAACCAATTCTCATGGAAATCGGGAAAGCAATCCGTGTGTATGAACAGGAAATCTCTAAAAAAGAAGTTGACAATACTCAAAACTTACGCTACAATGCTTTAAAGCGTAAAAGCGAAACGCGGGAACAGAACATCGAAGAAAACAAAAAAGAGAATGATAGAGAAGAAAGGGGCAGTGTTTATGGAACTGACATATCAGAAGAACGGCGATTATTACATCCCGAATATCAAGATGGACGAACAGCCGGAGGGAATGCTGACGAAGTACGGTATCCTGCGGAGGGATTATCTGAAGGAGAACAAGAAAGGAGTTTATTCCGGGCTTCTTCTGAGCGGCAAATTGATGAACCACCTGCTGGAGATTCAGGAGACAGCAGAGCAGAGGATGGAACTGCTGACAGAGCAGATGAGCCAGAGCCAGGGCGTGAACGAGGAACTGAAAGAGAAAGAACCGACGAAGTGGGTGCAGATGATGAACAGCGTCCGACAGTCAGCGGAGGAGATGATTCTGACAGAACTGATTTACCGTTAGAAGAAAAGGAAGAACCGGAGATTACTCCGGAATATCCGGAAGAACCACAACTTCATATAGAACCAGAAAAATCGGACAGTGATGAGCTGCCCGATTTTTTGTCTTCTGAGGATGTAAATACGCTTCGTGGTGTCCTTTGCTTTGATGAATATATGAAAAATAAGCGTCCAGACATTGCCATGAAGTTTGTTTCCGAACCGGACGAGGCAAAGCGGACAGCATATATTAAAGAAAGTTATAACCAGGATTATTCCCTTTTTGATGTAGATGGACAGCGTGTGGGGTATAAAGCAGAGGAAGATGGACTTGTTGTCTGGGCGGGAAATTATCTTACCCGTACTTCAGAGACAAAGCTGTCATGGGATGCGGTCAGGGAGCTTCTGGACGATTATATCCGTGAAAATGTCTATCTTATACCGGAAGAAGTGAAAGAAACAGAAGAAAGAGGGGAGCCTGTTTATGAGCAGATGAACCTCTTTCCGAGTATGGCAGAACAGGTGGGAAATATCTCTATTGACCGGGCAGATGAGGTATTTTCATTGGCTGCATCCAATCCGATTACCGATGAAATGATTGACTATGTTCTGTTAAGCGGCGGCGGTCAGCAAAACAGCCGTTCCCGTATTTATGCCAAATACCAGAAAGGTCTGGATGCGGATACCATGGCAGAGTTCTTGAAGCGGGAATATGGTATGGGCGGTAAAGGCTTTACGTTTGAAGGAGAGCCTCTTTGCGTCTGGTACGATGAAGAAGGGATGAATTTCTCAAGGGGAAATGCGGCGAGATTTCATGCACCGCTGAAGTTATCCTGGAAGAGAGTGGAAGATTATATGCATGAACTGATCGTGTCAGGCAGATATATGGAGGAAGCAGAAGTCTGGCATGTGCCGGCACAGGAACGGATGGAACTGGCGTCAAAAATCTATTTCTTTTTCCGGGATGAATACGGAACCATGCCGGAGGAACCGGAACTGCGTATGAGTAGCTTTCCGGACAGTCAACAGGCATTGGCGGAAATGCTTTCCAACCCAGAGGGTATTGATAAAATACTTTATCATATGGATAAGGCAATCGGAGAACTGGACAGAGGAGAAGTAAAAGCAAGGTTCCGCCTGATTTATAAGCCGAAAGACATCCGTACCTCCGTGGAGGAACTGAAAAGGGAAAAGCTATCTTTTCCGTCAGCAAAAAAAGTGGAAGTGCCAGTAGAAACATTTATCACGCAGGACGAAATTGACTATAAGTTAAGTCGTGGAAGCAGTATGTCCGGCGGGTTATTCCGTATTTATGAGTTCTTTTTAAACAACCATAACAAGAAAGAGCAGGCAGATTTTTTAAAGAATGAGTATGGAATCGGAGGCTCCAGTCCTGCACTTGTGGGTGCGTGGCACAGTTATGCAGATTATGATGGAAAGGGTCTGCGACTGAGTAAAGGAAGTATTATGGAGCCGACAGCAAAGCTTTTGCTTACATGGACAAAAGTTGCAGAACGTATCCGGAAACTGATTGATATAGATCGTTTCCTTACTCCAAAAGCAAAAGAAACCTTTGCAGCGTGGAAGGCAGAAAAAGAACAGAAAGCTTTGGAAAAAGCAAAAGGAAAACTGCAGGCTGAAGCGGAAATACCGGAAGAAACAGTTCAAGAGCCAGAGATAGAACAGGGTCAGAACGATCATCGTAAGGTGGTGGCACTGGAAAGTACAGAAGATTATACCGATTACAGTATCGGCTTTTTTACTTATCACTATCAGGATGGACGGCAAGGAATCCGCTATCGTTTTGTAACCATTGGAGAAGATGGACATTTAGAACCGTATTCGAAGCAAAGCAGTTTTTTTATCAATGAGGCTGTAGCAAGGGAATATCTTTCTGATCATGCAGAGGAAATTCGGGAAGTTCCTTATGATGAGCTGGTGCATGAAGCTGGAAAAAATCTGCAGGCACAGAAGTCGGAGCCGGAGAGTGGGAAAGCAGAAGTATCGGAACAGGAAGAAACTGCGGAAATAAATGAGGAGGCGGTAGAAACAGAGGAAGTGGATACTTCCGAGGTTGAGCCACTGATGCCGGATTTTGAAGCGAAATCAGAAGTTACAGTGCAAAAGACTGAGCCGGGGGATGAGATTGATCGAACGGGAGCTGTCAATTTTCATATAACAGATGATGCATTAGGTGCAGGAACTGCAAAACAGAAGTTTGAACGAAACATCGCAGCGATTGAGACATTACAGCAGATAGAGAACGAACATCGGATTGCAACAGAGGAAGAACAGCAGAATTTATCCGGATATGTGGGCTGGGGAGGACTTTCCGAAGCCTTTGATGAGAAGAATAGTGTATGGCATAACGAGTATCAGAAGCTGAAATTCTTGTTAAGCCCGGAAGAATATGCGTCTGCCAGAGAGTCTACCTTAAATGCCCATTACACATCCCCGACAATTATTCGTTCTATCTACGATACACTTGGCAGGATGGGATTTGAAAAAGGAAATATTCTGGAACCGTCTATGGGTATCGGGAATTTCTTCGGGATGCTGCCGGAGCGGATGCAGGACAGCCGCCTATACGGGGTGGAGCTGGACAGCCTGACCGGGCGGATTGCAAAGCAGCTTTATCCAAAGGCAGAGATTCAGATTTCCGGTTTTGAAAAAACAAACCATCCCAATGATTTTTTTGATGTTGTGGTGGGAAATGTACCCTTTGGACAGTATAAGGTGGCAGATAAACCCTATGATAAGCATAACTTTTTAATCCATGACTATTTTCTGGCAAAATCTCTGGATAAAGTGCGACCAGGTGGAATTGTAGCGGTAGTTACTTCTAAGGGAACCATGGATAAGAAAAGTCCTGCCGTCCGAAAATACTTGGCACAGAGGGCGGAGCTTCTGGGAGCGGTGCGTCTGCCAAACACAGCATTTAAGGCGAATGCCGGAACGGAAGTCACTTCTGACATTCTGTTCTTTAAGAAGCGTGATCGTGTGGTGGATCTGGAACCGGATTGGGTACATCTTGGAGAAAATGAAGATGGAATTGCCATGAACCAGTATTTCATTGAACATCCGGAAATGGTGGCAGGAAAGATGGAACTGGTATCCGGACCCTATGGCATGGAAGCCACGTGCAGCCCAATAGAGGGAAAATCTCTGGAAGAACAACTAAAGGAAGCAATGAGCCATATACAGGGAGAAATTGAAAACTCCGGTCTGGATGAGCTGGAAGATAATACAGAGAAAACGACGATTCCGGCTGACCCATCGGTGAAAAATTTCAGTTATGCGGTAGTAGATGGGGAAGTGTATTACCGGGAAAATTCCGTGATGAAGCCTGTGGAGATGACAGGAACCATGCAGGAGCGTATCAAAGGAATGGTTTCGCTTCGTGATACCGTCAATGATCTCATTGCCTATCAGTTGGAAGAATACGGAGATACCGTTATCCGGGAAAAGCAGGCAGAATTATCTGCGTTGTATGATGAGTTTACAAAGAAATTCGGACTTATCAATTCCCAGACCAATAAGCGGGCGTTTAATCAGGATTCCAGTTACTGTCTGTTATGTTCGTTGGAAGTCTTAAATGAGGATGGTACCTTGAAGTGCAAAGCAGATATGTTTACAAAGCGTACCATCAAGCGGCAGGAAACGGTGACTTCCGTAGATACTCCATCAGAAGCTCTGGCTGTTTCCATGAGTGAAAAAGCCTGTGTAGATATAAAATACATGGAAACGCTATTGGGTGGTTCCGAGCATTATGAGCGCATTGTGTCAGAGCTATCCGGTGTTATTTTTAAGAATCCGTTGAGTGACCCAGATGACCCATATGCCGGATGGGAAAACAGTGATGAGTATTTATCCGGAAACGTGCGGGAAAAGCTGTCTATTGCCCGCTTATCTGCAGAAACGAACCCGGAATATGCCGTAAATGTAGCGGCACTGGAACGGGTACAGCCGAAACTTCTGGATGCTTCCGAAATAGAGGTACGGCTTGGTGCAACCTGGGTAGACCCTAAATACATCAATGATTTTATGCGGCAGGTGTTTGAAACACCGGAGTGGAAGATGGACAAAGAGGTTATCGGAGTGCAGTATTCCCCGGTGACCGGACAGTGGAACATCAAGGGAAAGAATGCGGACAGCGGCAATCCTCTTGTGGAAGCTACTTACGGAACAGGCAGGGCGAATGCCTATAAAATACTGGAAGATTCCTTAAACTTACGAGACTGCCGTATTTTTGATACCGTCATAGAGGATGGCAAGGAAAAGCGTGTATTAAATAAAAAAGAGACTACTTTGGCAAGTCAGAAGCAGGAAGCTGTCCGGGAAGCCTATAAGGATTGGATCTTTCAGGATGCAGACCGCAGGGAGGCACTTTGCGAAAAGTACAATGAAATTTTCAATTCTAACCGTCCCAGAGAATTTGACGGAAGCCATTTGACCTTTCCGGGAATGTCCCCCGACATTACCCTGCGTCCGCATCAGAAAAATGCGGTTGCCCATCAGCTTTACGGGGATAATACTCTGCTTGCACATTGTGTGGGGGCTGGAAAAACGTATGAAATGGCGGCTGCTGCAATGGAGAGCAAACGGCTTGGACTTGCCCAGAAATCTTTGTTTGTAGTACCGAATCATTTGACCGGGCAGTGGGCAAGTGAATTTCTGCAGCTTTATCCGGGAGCAAATATCCTTGCCGCTACGAAAAAAGATTTTGAACCTGCAAACCGTAAAAAATTCTGTTCCAGGATCGCTACAGGTGATTATGATGCAGTCATCATCGGGCATAGTCAGTTCGAGAAAATTCCATTGTCCAGGGAACGTCAGGAGCGCATCATCGAAGGACAGATTGATGAGATCGAGATGGCGATTGAAACGGCAAAAGCGGAGAATGGGGAGCGTTACACCATCAAACAGATGGAAAAAACAAAGAAATCCCTGCAGACAAGACTGGAACGCCTGAATGATACATCCAGAAAAGATGATGTCGTTACCTTTGAGCAGTTGGGAGTGGACAGGCTCTTTGTGGATGAGAGCCACAACTATAAAAATTTGTTCCTTTATACCAAAATGAGGAATGTGGCAGGTATCGCACAGACCGAAGCACAGAAGTCCTCGGATATGTTTGCAAAATGCCAGTACATGGATGAACTGACCGGAGGAAAGGGCGTTACGTTTGCAACAGGAACTCCAATCAGTAACTCCATGACGGAGCTTTACACGAATATGCGTTATCTCCAGTATGGTACTCTGCAGAGGATGGGGCTTGGACATTTCGACAGTTGGGCGGCATCTTTTGGGGAAACCATCACAGCCATTGAACTGGCGCCGGAGGGAACCGGATACCGGGCGAAAACAAGGTTTGCGAAATTCTTCAACCTGCCGGAGCTGATTGCAGTTTTTAAAGAGTCGGCAGACATCCAGACACCGGATATGCTGAAACTTCCGGTTCCGGAGGCAGTCTATGAAGATGTGGTGTTAAAACCCAGCGAATATCAGCAGGAAATGGTGGAAAGCCTCGCAGACCGGGCGCAGGCCGTCAGGGACAGACTGGTTGACCCGTCACAGGATAATATGCTGCGGATAACCAACGATGGAAGAAAATTGGCACTGGATCAGAGACTTGTCAATCCGATGCTGCCGGATAATGAAGATTCCAAAGTCAATGCCTGTGTGGAAAAGGCACTGGACATCTGGAAAGAGACAGCAGAGCAGAAATCTACTCAGTTGATTTTCTGCGACCTTAGTACACCGAAGGCTGTCGGTAAAGCAAAAGCTGAAATAAATGGAAAGGAAGAAGATGCAGAAGTTTTTGATGACGTATATCATGACATCAAAAGAAAATTGATGGCGAAAGGGGTACCGGAAGAAGAAATCGCATTTATACATGAAGCAAATACGGAAATAAGAAAGGCGGAGCTGTTCGCAAAAGTAAGAAGCGGGCAGGTTCGCTTTTTGCTTGGTTCCACTGCAAAAATGGGCGCAGGTACTAATGTACAGGACAAACTGATTGCCCTGCATCATCTGGATGTGCCGTGGCGTCCGTCTGATATTGAACAGCAGGAAGGACGTATTTTACGTCAGGGAAATGAAAATCCGAAAGTCCGCATTTTCCGCTATATCACAGAGGGAACATTTGATGCATACTCCTGGCAGCTTATTGAGAATAAACAGAAATTCATCGGGCAGATTATGACCAGTAAATCTCCGATACGTTCCTGTGAGGATGTGGATGAAGCGGCGCTTTCCTATGCAGAAGTCAAGGCACTGGCTACGGGCAATCCCTACATAAAAGAAAAGATGGATCTGGACATTCAGGTATCAAAACTCAAGCTCTTAAAAGCGAACCATACCAGCCAGATTTACCGTCTGGAGGACAATATCGCAAAGAATTATCCGAAGAAAATCAGTGCGGCGAAAGAAATGATTGCTGCATATGAGATTGATCTGGCGCATTACAAAGAGGTGAAGCCTGCGGATAAGGAAAGCTTTGCGATGAAACTTGGAGAACGTATCTATACGGATAAAAAGGAAGCCGGAACTGCCCTGATTTCTTTCTGCAGACAGGTAAAAACACCCAATGTAGCAACACCAATCGGAGAGTATCTGGGGTTTAAAATGAGTGTTACGTTTGACAGCTTTTATCAGAAGTTCACGGTGAATTTAAAAGGTGCATTGAGCCATAACGTAGAAATCGGTACCGATGTCTTTGGTAATCTGACCCGTATCGGTAATGCACTGGATGCGATGGAAAAGGAACTGCAAAAGGAAAAAGAAGCGTTGAGTAATACCAAAAAGCAGCTTGAAAATGCAAAAGAAGAGGTAAAGAAACCTTTTGCACAGGAGTCGGAGCTGAATGAAAAGCTGGAACGGTTATCAGAATTAAATGCTCTTTTAAATATGGATGAAAAAGGAGCAGAGGATAGTCTGGAAGAGCAGGAGGCAGATGCACCTTTATCCGGAAAAGCGGATGCTCGTACCTCTATTATGGAAAAACTGGCACAGTTTAAAGAACAGAGCAGCCAGATGGGAATAGGAAATAACAAAAACAGAGAAAAAGCAGCGAGCTTATAGGAGGACTAAAAAATGCCATTGGAAAATGAAAAAATCGAAGTAGCGGAAGAAAAAGAAACAGAGATGCCAAACGTAGAGGAGTTATTAAAAATCCTGCTGGATGTGAATTTGGAGCAGAACCGGCAGACGGTTCACCTACTGATGAATTACATGAATGATATTGAGGAAAATTTCTTTTCCGTTCTGGAGGAACTGGATACGGTCAAGGCACAGCTTGCACAGGTACAGCAGACACCCCAGACAAAAGAGGTACGCCATACTTTGGCTGACCTGATGCAGAATCTGCAGGAACAGGCCAATCACCTGCAGGAGCAGATACATAGTATGAAGACCAGGCTGAATGAAAAGGCAGCACAGCTTGTTCAGAATTTTAAGGATCAGGGTGTGACTGCCTTAAATCATGTGTGTGAGTTCTTAGGGGTAAAGGAAAATCTTACCCAGATGCGGGAGTCATTACTGCAGAGTGCGAAAGAAATGCAGGGTTCGATGGATAAGATTGATCAGGTTGCCGGAGAACTGAGGGCAGCTACAACTCATGTTAAAAATGTGGGGAGAGCGATAGTCGGAAAAGAGGCACAGGAGGTAGCACAGCCAAAAGAGGGAGGATTTTTCTATCAGATGAAACGTCCTTATCGCGCCATGCAGGATTTCTGTCTGAAAAATGCAGGAAAGATTGAAAAGGACATCCATAAAATAGAAAATCTGGAGCAGAGAGTAGAGAAGATTGCGGATGGGAAAAAAGCAGCAGGTGTAGAAAAACTGCCAGATAAGCAGGAGAAGTCCTTCATCATGGAGAAACTGCAGTCTATGAAAGAAAAGCAGGCCGGACAGCAGAAAACAGCACCGATGGTGGAAACGGCAAAGAAACAGGAAGCGGCATTGTAGGGATAACCCGGAAAGGAGCAGATATGGGAAGATATGCAGAATTACAGAAAGCATGGGATGAAAACAGAGAGAAATTTCGCAGACTTAAGGAAGAAATGGAGAAAAATGAGGCTGCCTTCCGTAAAATTGACCAGGAGATGGAAGCAATGGAGCAGGAACCGATTAAAGACAGTGATGTGGTGGTTATGTTTTCCTCTCAGTTTGAAACGGATTATGTGGTATGTAAAATAACAGATCAGAGCCGGGAATGGGTAAAAGAACAGATGGAGACCATTGCCGGAATGGATGAGGATGCGCTGGGAGATTTCGATGTGGAAGAATATTTCAGAGATCAGGGCGCAGAGGTGATGTCGATATTGGCATCAAATGGAAAAGGAGATGATTACCCGGCTTTTTATGATTTCTGGTTTGATGTAGATGGAACAGAGGTAGTAGAAAGCACAGAACTTTCTATAGAAAAACAGGTAGAAAACCTGATTAATCGTATAGACTTTGGGGAACCTGTATTGAATGATTTGGAATGGAAACTACTCCACATGTATGCGGAGAAAACAGGAAATATGGAAGATACCTATAAGCTGGCACAGGAGCTTCGGGATACGCTTCATCATCCGGATTTTCGTGTCCATGAGCAGGTGATTGAAAATGCAAGAAAGGAACTGGAGGCACCTGTTTTCTTAAATGAGAAAGAAAAAGAATTGTTTACCGGAGAGACAGACCGTTTCGGTATTTATCAGTTAAAAGATGGTGAAGAGCTGCACTACCATCGTTTCGCCAGTCTGGATTTACTGGAAAAATCCGGTCTGCAGGTGGAAAAGGGAAACTACGAGCTGATTTATACAGCACCGCTTCAAAAAGGACAGACCCTGGATGATATTTTTGAGCAGTTTAACCTGTTTCGTCCGGAAGATTTTACCGGACATTCCCTGTCAGTCAGTGATATTGTACTGATTCATCAGAATGGGGAGAACCATGCTTAGTATGTAGATCGTTTTGGATTTCAAGAAGTATCGCAGTTTTTAGAGCAGCAACAGGATAGAACAGAGCAGAAAGCAGAGCATTCCTATATTGACCACTATTATGTAGTAGAGGATTTGCAGAAAGCCGGGCCGCTGGACATAAAGAAGTATGCAGACATAAAAGAAGCATTACAGGCGTACTTTGCACTGCCCAATGATAAGAGAAAAGCCTTTGGTATCCAGAACAGCAATCCGCTTCCGGGAAGTCTTGACTTTATCCACTGTTATAACGGCATAGACCGCATGATTTTCGATTACCGGGAGGTAGAAGGGTGGGATAATCCGGAGATACAATCCGTAGTAGAGCAGATTGATGTTGCGATTGATCTGCATGAGACACAGATTGCTTATGCGATTGGCGGACGGTATTTTACCATCCAGCATACGGATGAAGGATTTGATTATACCTTTTACAGCCGGAATTACCGGGAGTTGGACGGAGGAGTTTATGACAATACGGATTTAAACATAGAAGAAGCTATGAGTGAAATTTTGGAAGATGAGAACCTGGACTATGAGGATGGGGAGGTGTTGAACTATGAGTCATTCATGGAGCGTGTGGAAGAAGCAAACCGCATAGAGCCGCAGAAACTATCTGAGGAATACTTTTCGGTGTATGCCCACTCAGCGGCGTATGCCAGAGAACACGGGGAACTGGAACAGTATCGAATATCCAGAAACGAGAACATTGCCTGCAAAAATGCCATAGAAGCGGCTATCCGTGATAATTTTGACGGGATGCATCTGCAGCCGGATGCGGCAGAGGAAGTGCTTGACGGATATGGTATGGAGCGGGTTGTTTACGTTCTTTCCAGCAGCATCCGTCTGAAAGAGCAGGACGGACGCTTTTCACGGGAAAACAAGGAATGGGCAAAGACAATCCCGGTAGCGGAGGATATGGACAGTTGGGAGAGAAATAGAAATATAGATTTTCTGGTAGACAGCCATCCGGCGGTGTTGGATGGATTCGTCCATCTGGTGCGTCAGGAACAGGCACAGAGGGAAGCAAAGAAAGAAGTATTAAAGGTACCGCCTGTTTCTGATAAAACGGAACCAGAGAAAGCATTGAACCAGATGAGCCGGGCAGACATAGAGGAAACGGTATTGGCTTATGCACAAAGTATGGTGGATGATGCCGGGTATGATGTGAAAGTGACTGCAGCAAGGGTATATGGAAGCCGGACTGCGGATATTCAAAGGGAAGATTCTGATGTGGATGTGGTGATTGAATATCAGGGTGAAATCAGGGAAGATGTATTTTTTGATATGCTTCATGAGAATGGCTTATCCGTTGGAGGTATGATGGTAGACATCAATCCTATTACAGCAGAGAAGTCCGGAACTATTGAAGAATACTTAGCCAGAGCAAATCAATATCTGGAAGAAAAAGTGAAAAGTTTCCGGGAAACAGCATCTGATCAGCCAAAAGCAGAGGTGGTTACGGAACATCCGGTGCAGACATTGACATTTTATGTGGCGGAGTGTATGGAATTTCCGAGTCTTGGGGAATACCATGAAAATCTTACCTTTGAGGAAGCAGTGCGTTTGTATGAAGCGATTCCATCAGAAAGAATGAGTGCTGTAAAAGGCATTGGATTTACGCTGCATACGGAAGGAACTGAGCGTTATATGGACAGTGAGTTTGATCTGGTAAGTGGTAAGGCGATTGATGTGGATATGATCAACCATGTGCCGGAATTTCGGGATAGTCCGCTGGTACAGCAGGCAATCAAGGATGCCATTGCCCGTTTCCCGGAAATGGAAGTATGGGATAGGGAAACAAAAGCTTTGGAAAGCCAGAAAATAGCAGAAAATTATGACAAAGACTGCAGGGAGCTGGCTGTGGAAATCGATAAATTTTCAGAAGAGTATGATACTTATGAATATTGGGATGCGGTGGATGATAGAGAAGAAAATGTGAGCCAGATTTATTGTGATTTACAAAGCGGAGATGCAGGATATATCAGAGAATGGCTGCAGGGGGTCATTGATGAGGGGGAACCTGTAGAAGATGTAAAAGCAGCGAAAGCGTTTGTAAATCGTATAGATGATCTGGCGGAACGGAGAGAGAAAAATCCTTTGACAAAAGTGGAAGAACTGGAAGAGGTAAATTATAACCAGATTGACGGTGTTCTCAATAATATAAAACCGGAGAAGCAGGAAAAAACGGACACAAAGGGAATGTCTATCATGGAAAAGCTGGCATTGAATAAGGAACGTGTGGCACAGACTGACAAACCAGTGAGGGAACCAGAGAAGAAACCGGAAAGAAGCATGGATGAGTGAGAAAAAGTGATTTAAGTGAATAGAGGTATAGGCGGCAGAGAGTGCGTGAGGGCATTTTCTGCCGCCTTTTTCCATGAAAATGATACTGAAAATGGACATAAGGAGGAACTCATATGAAGAAAATAAGACATGGATTTCGTGCTTTGGGAATAATAGTGTGTCTTGCTGTCTGGATGTACTCTGCAGGCAGTGTTTATCGTTATCTGCAGGAAGCAGAAGAAAGCAGTGCTGAATTTGAATATCTGGAAAATTTAGTAGAGAACGAAAAGGCTTTGAATACAGAAGAAAGTGATGGGCAGATGGCGAATGAAAAAAATGAACAGGGGATACTGACGGAATATGCTGCTTTATTTGAACAGAATAATGATATGGCAGGCTGGATTACCATAGAGGGAACACCTGTTAATTATCCGGTCATGTTTACCCCGGATCAGCCGGATTTTTATTTGAAACATGGTTTTGATAAAGAATACAGTGCATATGGTGTACCATTTGTGGGAGAAAATTGTACGCTTTCGCCCAGGAGTGACAATCTTATTATTTATGGTCATCATATGAAAAATGGCACGATGTTCGCAGCACTGGCAGATTATGAAAATAAGGATTTTTACGAGAAGCATAAGGTGATCCAGTTTGATACGCTGACGGAGAATGGAAAATACGAGATTGCGGCAGTGTTTAAAACTACAGTATACGATACAAAGGGATTTGCATTTTATGAATTTGTGAATGCGGATAAGAATGAAAAGTTTGACGAATATGTGAGGAAGTGTAAGAGATTGTCCCTGTATGAAACCAATGTTATTCCGGAGTATGGGGATGATCTGCTGACATTAGTAACTTGCGAATATTCTGCCAGGAATGGAAGAATGGTGGTGGTAGCAAAGAAAATAGAATAGTCAATCTTGACATAGTATCACGTATACCATGTAGGCAATGTTAGGGGCAGGCTGAATCAGCCACTTATAGAAAACTTTCTGCAGCGAAGGGGGGACATGAGTAGGAGGTTTCCTGCTGGTTTACTTTTTCACAAGAAGTTAAAAGTAGCTCTATTGCTTTTCATGCCTCATTTTTTTATACTACTGTTAGGAGGTAAAGAACATGAAAGAAATCAATCTCGGCCACATTCTGATTGAAAACCGCCATAAGCGAGGAATTACACAGGACGAATTGGCCTCATATATAGGTGTTTCTAAAGCTGCTGTTTCAAAATGGGAAACAGGAGTTTCCCATAGTTAAAGATACCACACCAAATATGATGAACCCACGCTTATAC
>OBIA01000567.1_pt1 | contig 23652 bp, 23 predicted proteins | sample 1519911 | NCBI WGS metagenome assembly OBIA01 (sample SAMN04209236, study PRJEB22552) | human gut metagenome | biome: gut; material: feces | host: Homo sapiens | place: USA: Oklahoma | reverse complement strand
ATTGTTCACCTTCATTATAAGCCGAACTTTCTTTTCTGTCATGAGTTAGCAGGCTCTGCCTGCTTAGAGTTTTTGTTGATTTGAAGAAAAATATATTTTTTTATAAAAAACTATTGACAGATAGAAAATATAGTTTATAATAAAAACATAAAGAAAATCTATTTATAAAAAATTATAAAAAGGAGTTCGTATGAAAAAAGAAAGAATTGCCCTGGTTTTTGGAACCTTTGCGCCCCTTCATCAAGGGCATATTGACCTAATCCAGCGGGCCAAGCGTCAGTGTGATCGCGTTCGTGTCATCGTTTCTGGTTATGAAGGGGATCGTGGCGAAGAAGTGGGACTGACTTTACAAAAACGCTTCCGTTATATCCGCGAAGCCTTCTCAAATGATGAGTTGACCCAAGTCTATAAGTTAGATGAGACAGAACTTCCTCGTTATCCCTTGGGTTGGGAACCTTGGTTACAAACAGCCCTAGACACCATCCAGTATCAAACAGAGACAGAAGAGTTGATCTTTTATGTAGGGGAGAAAGCCTATAAGGAAGAGTTGGAAGCTAGAGGGTTTGAAGTTCACTTAGAAGAGCGTCGCTTCGGGATCTCTGCTACCATGATCCGGGAAAATCCAAGCAAATACTGGAAATACATCGCCCAGCCCTTCCGTCGCCAGTTCACGAAAAAAGTCTTGATCATGGGGAGCGCCAGCAACGGGAAAACGACCCTTGCAAAGGACTTGGCTCGCTTTTACGATGCACCTGTTAGTCTTGAGTATGCCCGTGAATACCAGATCAAGAACAATGTGCGGGATGATGAACTCACACCAAAAGATTACTATTACCTACTCTTAGGACAGTATGATCAAACCTCCAAGCTCATCGATAGTAGTGCCAATCGAGGCCTTGTCATCGCAGATACCAATTCCCTGGTAACCAAGGGTTATTACGACTACTATATGGAGGTCGAAGGCCAGGATACCAGCATGACCGATACCTTTGACAACCTCTTTGTCAGTATTCTGTCCAAAGAAAAATGGGATTTGATCCTCTTTGTACAGCCGATCGGTTCTTATGTCAATGATGGTTTCCGAGACATGACCATGGCTGGCGAAGAGATCCGCACCAGCTTTTCAAATTACCTAGACCAATTGCGCCAGCAATACCTAGGAAACATTCCGACCACTTTCCTCGCATCAGACTACCTCGGCAACTACGAAGAAGCCAAGAAGGTGATCGATGCCATTTACCAAGCCGACTAAGGAGCAGCTTATGAAAAACCTATCTGAAAAATTCGCAACTTTTAGCCAAGACTTTAAAAATGTTCACCAAGAAGCGAAAAAGCAAGGCTTTGTCAATATTATGAAACTTCTATGGAAGGACCTTTTTGTAGGACGCACAGCCTTTCAATGGATCTATCTCCTCCTTCTTTCCAGTGTTCCCTTCTTTTTAGAATGGACCAATCGTACAGGACAGCATGATTGGCTAGGATTGTTTGCTTCTTGGACAGGCATTGTCTGCGTTATTCTGGTTGCAGAAGGACGTGCTAGTAACTACCTCTTTGGAGTAGTGAATTCCGCTATCTACCTTGTTTTAGCCCTCAATAAGAACTTCTACGGGGAAGTTCTGACAACCCTTTATTTCTTCATCATGCAACCGATCGGTCTCTATGTTTGGCTCTCTAATCGGATCAATGATCAAGGTAAGGTCGAAGAATCTCACTTTGAAGCCAAGAAATTAAACTTAATCGAGTGGATGCGCTACTTGGCCTTGTGTGCTGTGATTTGGATCGGTATGGGCTTTGCTTATCAGAGCATCCATAGCGCTCGCCCTTTCCGCGATAGTATCACCGATGCAACCAATGGGGTCGGCCAGCTCCTAATGACCCGCCTTTACCGGGAGCAATGGATCTTCTGGATTGCGACCAACGTCTTTAGTATCTATCTATGGTGGGATCAGAGTCTTCACATTCAAGGGATGTACTGGGTTTACACGCTCAATAGTTTAGTGGGCTGGTACCAATGGACCAAAGCCCTCAAGAAGGAGGTGGCTTAGATGGCAAGTCTCTCAATTCCAGCAGGAATGACGGAGAAAGAGTATTTTGAGACAGTCGCTAGTGAAGCAGACTTTCTCAAGTGGTACAAGGAGCAAGACCTGCCGACTTATGAAACTCCAAGTGTCACAGCGGACATGGTAGCTTACTGTTTTGTTGAAGGCAAGCTCAAGCTCTTAGCCATTCGCCGCAAGGCCCACCCTTATCAACACCGCCTCGCCTTGGTGGGGGGCTTTGTGAACAAGGATGAAGATGCGACCCATGCCTGCATCCGAGAAGTCAGAGAAGAAGTTGGGCTCGATCTGCCAGTGAATAAGGTGGAGCAGCTCATGACCGTTTCCACCCCTGGGCGGGACCCCAGAGGCTGGGTCATTACCATTGCCCATCTGGTCTATCTGCCAGCAGAAGCAGTAGACTTAGCCCACGCAGGGGACGATGCCAAGGAAGTCGTTTTTCTCGATGTCGATTTCAAACAGTCACAGTGTTTGCTTGATGGAGAACCCTTAGCTGCTTCTGATTTTGCCTTTGACCACTACCAGATTATTCAAGAATCGATCAAGCGGATTCAGGGGCGTCTGGATTGGAATCCAACCTTCCTCTATCTGTTAGAGGAGCCCTTCACCGTCTATGAAGCGACGGAGTTGGTTAACCTGATCAATCCAGGACGCCCCATCGTTAGCAATAACTTCCTCGTAAAATTCGGAGAATTCGTGGAAGAAGTGGGTGTCAAGCGGGTACCTAAGAAAAAACCGCGCAAGACCTATCGCTTAAAACAGTAGGTAGAGTCGCGTTCTTTCCGGAAATGAGAGTGGGACAGAAATCGGTAATTCGTTAGAATTCGATTTCGTCGTCCCACCTCCGCACAGTTGAGTAGGGCTGTAAAAGCTGATGAAATCAGCGTAGTAGAGCCCACTCAACCACTGCGTCTTGCTCAACAATCCAAAAATAATTGAGAGGCTAGGACTTTTGTCCCAGCCTCATTTTTTTGTTCTAGTAAGAAATATTTAAAAATATGTCAAAAATAGTTGACATTTTATATTCAGAATACTATACTATAGTCAAATATATGCGACATTCATTGAATAGGAGGAAACATGAACCGTGTGAAAGAATTCCGCAAGGAATTGGGCATGTCTCAACTCGAACTTGCTAAGGATATCGGTGTCTCAAGGCAAACCATCAACATGATTGAAAACGACAAGTACAATCCGACCCTGGAACTCTGTCTCAATCTCGCTCGTACCCTCCAAACAGACCTTAATAGTCTCTTTTGGGAAGATGATTTTTAACAAAAAGGAAAAAGAAAATGAAACAAGAAACTTTTACTGAAAAACTGATTAAACGCACATATGGCATTTCTGGACCACTTGATGAACACAAACGACGCGAGGCAGATCGCATTGGAAATAAGGTCTTTATGGTCCTCTTTTACCTGATGATATTTGGCAATCTCATTCCCTTTGTCCTTGCTTATAAGTATCCTCAGGTTGTCGCTTTTGGTTATCCAATCATTATCCTTCTGGTTTCTATGGTTTGTGCTATCTATGTCAGCACTCAAACTAAAAAAACAGGTATTACTGCTATTGATCCTGATATGTTGAGCCAAAAAGAAAGCAAACAATTGCGCTACCCTGGTCTTAAAGCTGGTCTGCTCTATGGAGTTTTTATGTTCTTTGGAATACCACTTCTCAATGTCTTAACGGATAATAGCAAGAACTATTTTACCTATCTTTTCAATCTAGGTCATTTTATATCAATCCTTTTCGCAGCTTTCTTCTTCGGATTGGTGATGCAAATTATCGTCTGGCTTCGCATTCGAAAAGCCAAAAATGATCAAGACGACGATTAGGAGGAAGCTTATGAAATCATTACAAACTTTAATCTTCAGTCATATTTTAGTTAGCATCTTTGTTACCTTTTTCCTAGTCTATGGCCAAGTTACGCGTCCTTTTCTGATCATTTTCCTTTTAGTTCTTCCAGTCTTGAATAAGGGACAAAGATTTCAGAAAATCACATCAAAAAAAATACGCTTCTTGAACGCATCTCTCTGCTTTATCCTCGTATCTCTCCCACAACTGATAACGAATTCTATGGATTGGAGATATCTCCTATTTCTAACCATCTGTATTATTTTTAGTCTCATTTATATCTATACTCTCTATCAACTCTTTAAAGAAGGCAAACAATGTTTTTAAGAGGTCACTACCATGAAAAAAGAAGATAGGACAACGGACTTATTTTGAACTTTCTTTCACGAACTACGAAAGTTATGAATTAGGATTCTCTTAGCACTATACTGTGATAGGAAAACTCTAATTATTGATGATCTTGATGTAAACCACTTGTTTGATGAGTGGTTGTGATTGATTTTCAATACTCAGCTATGGTGCAAAGTGGTATAATAAAAATAATTGAAACCACAAGGGACAAGACTATGGAAGAAAAAATAATTTTACCACAAAATACACGACTGATGGGGGCTCTGCTTGGTTTTATCGGAGGAGGTCTCGATGTCTTTTGCCACATGCACTACCGGAGTTTGGTCGCAACACAAACTGGGAACCTCTTACTCCTTATCGCTGATTGGCACGATCCTCGTGTTGAAAATACCATCATGCGTTTTTCATCTATTATATTTTTCTCGATCGGCTTTCTGGTTGCCCTCCATATCAAAGAATATCGCAAGACAGCCTTTTGGCGGACCAAGATGTTGCTTCCTTTATTTGTGGTGACGCTTCTAATTCCCTTGGTATCTGTTATACCGCCCATCGAAGTCCCCTTTATTGCTTTTGGAACAGGGATGATGATGTTGACCTTTACAGGGAGCTTGATTGAAAACCACCCTTATGTGATCTTTATGACTTCCGGTAATTACCGCAAGATGTTGACAGCCTTGTACCGAATCGCTCGAGGTGAGGGGAATTTGGTCGAGTATCGCAGACAGGCGATGAATTACGGGATTGTTGTTGGAAGCTTTGTTGCGGGAGCTATTAGTGTCGCCATCCTCATGCATTTCATTCACCAATGGGCCATCTGGCTGATCACAGTGAACCTCTTTTTGATCATGACCTACTACATCGCCAGAGTCAAACAACTCGGCCTGCAAACAGATAATCTATAAAAACAGGACCTCATGCGAGGTCCTGTTTTTTGTGTTCCTATGCTTTTAATTGAAGAAGTTCTTCAATCTCTGCTAGAGTGCTAGCTTGCGAGATGGCTCCGCGGAGTTTGGCTGCGCCAGAGGTTCCACGAAGGTAGTGAGGGGCAAGTCCGCGGAATTCGCGGACGGCAATGTGCTCGCCCTTGAGATTGATCAAGCGCTTCAAGTGCTCATAAGCAATCTTCATCTTGTCTTCAAAGGTCAAATCAGGCAGGATTTCTCCTGTTTCAAAATAGTGATTGATTTGATTGAAGAGGTAAGGATTGCCCATAGCAGCACGACCGATCATAACCGCATCGGCACCGACTTCTTCGATCCGTTGTTTGGCGTCTTGCACCGTACGGATATCTCCGTTTGCGATGAAAGGAATCTTGGTCAGAGCTTGTGCAACCTTGTGAAGGGTCTCGAGATCAGCGTGGCCCGTATACATTTGTTCCCGAGTCCGTCCATGCATGGCAAGGGCAGAGACACCTGCAGCTTCAGCAGCGAGGGCATTCTCAACTGCCAGAGAAGGGTCCGACCAACCCGTCCGCATTTTAACAGTGAGGGGGATATCAAGGACGGATTGAACCTTATTGATGATGGAGTAAATCTTGTCTGGGTCCTTGAGCCACATGGCACCAGCCTCGTTTTTGACGATTTTATTTACCGGGCAACCCATGTTGATATCCACGATATCGGTCTTGGTATTTTCTTGGATAAATTCAGCTGCGCGTGCGAGGCTATCTTCGTCACTTCCAAAGAGTTGGATCGATACAGGATTTTCTCCTTCATCGATATGGAGCATGTGAAGCGTCTTTTCATTGTTGTACTGGATTCCCTTGTCAGAGACCATTTCCATCACAACGAGCCCTGCTCCCAGTTCTTTGGCAATGGTCCGGAAGGCAGAGTTGGTCACTCCGGCCATAGGTGCTAGGACCGTCCGGTTTGGGATCTCGACGTTCCCAATCATAAAAGGTGTATTAAGATTTGTCACGAATGAGTTCCTCCAAGTCGTTTTCATCAAAGTGGTAGGTTGTCTGACAGAATTGGCAAGTGATTTCTGCGCCATGGTCTTCGTCCTTCATTTCTTGAAGGTCTTGAGCTGGCAAGCTTGCCAAGGCATTCATGAAGCGTTCCTTGCTACAGTCGCATTGGAAACGGATCTCTTCTTCAGAGAGACGTTTAAAGGGTTCATCCCCATAGATAGCCTTTAGAAGAGCTTCAATATGGTCTTCAGACTCCAAAAGTGTGGAGATGGCAGGCATTTCTTGGATCCGTTTTTCAAAGCGGGCGATTTCTTCTTCCTTGGCATTTGGCAAGACTTGGAGCAAGAAACCACCAGCCACCTTGACCTTGTCTTCGTCATCCAACAGGACATTGAGTCCAACTGCAGATGGCGTTTGTTGGCTTTCCGTCAGATAAAAGGCCAGGTCTTCTCCGATTTCACCGGTCACAAGAGGGGTCATAGAGTGATAAGGATTTCCCGTACCATAATCTGTGATAACAAGGAATTCTCCGTTTCCGACAAATGGTCCCACCAGGACTTCGCCAGTTGCCGTTTTCTTGATATCCACTCCAGGATTTTGCACGTAGCCTTTAACATTTCCCTTGGTATCTGCCACGGTGATGATGGCTCCGAGTGAGCTAGTTCCAAGGACTTTGACCGTAATTTTAGTATCTCCTTTCTCGTTTGCCGCCAAGATTTGACTGGCAATGAGGGTACGGCCAAGTGCGACCGTGGAGCTAGCTTGTGTATGATGTTTTTCTTGGGCTGTTCGTACAGTTTCTGTACTGTCTAGTACATAGGCACGAAAAGCGCCACTTTCTGATATAGTTTTAATAATTTTGTCCATACCTACTATTTTAGCACAAATCAAGCAAAGTGGGGACAAGGAGAATTCCGAAAATCAGTCGTTTCAGAAGAAGAGATTGAAGTGAAGAAAATTCCGAACATTATTTCTAGAAAGAAGCAATTTCCAAGTAAAAGACGAGTTTCATAGAGAAGTTAGTTTAAAAAGGAAGGAGAAAAATAAACGATAGCCGAGAAGACCTTGAAAAAAACAAGGAAATTTCTTATAATAAGGTGTAAGACAAACTTGCAGGTGAGACTCCTGCCCCTAGTTTGAAGAAAGGCATAGATAGGGAACTATCTATGGTATATGAAAAAGAATTATGACATCAGTAGTTGTTGTAGGAACCCAGTGGGGAGATGAAGGAAAAGGGAAGATTACAGACTTCCTATCAGCCAATGCAGAAGTCATTGCTCGCTACCAAGGTGGGGACAATGCCGGTCACACCATCGTGATTGACGGCAAAAAGTTCAAGTTGCACTTGATTCCTTCTGGTATCTTCTTCCCTGAAAAGATCTCTGTGATTGGAAATGGAGTGGTGGTCAACCCGAAATCATTGGTCAAAGAGTTGGCTTATCTCCATGAAGAAGGGGTATCAACAGACAGCCTTCGCATTTCAGACCGCGCCCATGTCATCCTCCCTTACCATATCGAATTGGACCGTCTCCAAGAAGAGTCTAAAGGGGACAACAAAATCGGAACGACCATCAAAGGGATCGGACCAGCCTATATGGACAAGGCTGCACGTGTAGGAATTCGGATCGCGGATCTCTTGGACCGCGATGTCTTTGCGGAACGCCTTCGCATCAACTTGGAAGAAAAGAACCGTCAATTTACCAAACTCTATGATGCAGAGGCTCTGTCATTTGACGATATCTTTGAAGAATATTATGAATATGGTCAACAAATCAAGCAATATGTAACCGATACTTCTGTTATCTTGAACGATGCTTTGGATAACGGCAAGCGCGTGCTCTTTGAAGGAGCACAAGGGGTTATGTTGGATATCGACCAAGGAACTTATCCATTTGTAACCTCTTCAAACCCTGTTGCAGGTGGGGTGACCATCGGATCAGGTGTCGGTCCAAGCAAGATCGACAAGGTTGTCGGTGTATGTAAAGCCTATACCAGCCGTGTCGGAGATGGCCCATTCCCTACGGAGCTCTTTGATGAAGTGGGTGATCGGATCCGTGAAGTCGGTCATGAGTATGGGACAACAACTGGTCGTCCCCGTCGTGTCGGTTGGTTTGACTCAGTTGTCATGCGCCACAGCCGCCGCGTATCAGGAATTACCAACCTTTCCCTCAACTCCATTGACGTTTTGAGTGGTCTAGATACAGTCAAAATCTGTGTAGCCTACGATTTGGACGGTCAAAGAATCGACCATTACCCAGCAAGTCTGGAGCAGCTCAAGCGCTGCAAGCCGATCTATGAAGAATTGCCAGGTTGGTCAGAAGACATCACTGGTGTCCGCAGCCTAGAAGACCTGCCAGAAAATGCCCGCAATTATGTTCGCCGTGTCAGCGAACTGGTTGGAGTCCGCATTTCGACCTTCTCAGTCGGACCAGGTCGCGAGCAAACCAATATCTTGGAAAGTGTTTGGTCTAGTTTATAAGCAAATGAAGATAAGAGAGTGGGACAGAAATCGGTCATTCGTTAGAATTCGATTTCATCGTCCCACCTCCGCACAGTTGAGTAGGGCTGTAAAAGCTGATGAAATCAGCGTAGTAGAGCCCACTCAACCACTGCGTCTTGCTCGACAATCCAAAGACAATTGAGAGGCTAGGACTTTTGTCCCAGCCTCTTTTTGAAAGCAGAAAGAGGAAAAAATGTATCAAACGATTTTATTTGACCTAGACGGCACCTTGACCAATTCAGAACTAGGGATTACCAACTCGGTGGCCTATGCCTTAGGAAAATATGGGATTCAAGTGCCAGACAAGAAAGCATTGAGAGTTTTCATCGGTCCGCCCTTGCAGGAGTCTTTTGAGCGCTTTTATGGATTTTCTAAGGAAGAATGTTTAAAGGCCATTGACTACTATCATGAGTATTTTTCCGAAAAAGGCCTTTATGAAAATGAGGTCTATCTAGGCGTTCCTGACTTGCTGGCTTCTCTCAAGCAGGCTGGCAAACAGTTGATTGTAGCTACGTCAAAGCCTGAAGAATTTTCCATTCAAATTCTCAAACACTTTGGTTTGTATGATTATTTTGACTTTGTCGCTGGTGCGACCATGGATAGAAAACGTAGTAAAAAAAGCGATGTTATCCAGTATGCCTTGGAGCAAAATGGGATTACAGATTTGGCGCATACCATCATGATTGGAGACAGGGAGCACGATGTGCTTGGCGCTCAAGCGCAAAAGCTTGATTCTATCGGTGTCCTTTATGGCTTTGGAAGCAGGGAAGAATTGGAAGAAGCCGGCGCCACCTATATTGCTCAAGAAGTTGGCGAAATTGCAGCTTTTATAGGATAACCTTTTCCAAAATATTAAAAGTTGGAACTTTTCTAATCTGCTGAATATTGCTTTATTTAATATTTCTATCGGTGTATACTTACTGTAGGTTAAGTCACACAGATTAAGAGGTGATAATATGAATTTGTCACGATATATATTAAAATATAGTACTGATGATGGTACGTTGTATTTTAATACTAAAACCAATCATTCATTTTTTCTTACGAATGAATTGAATAGAGTAGTCGACAGCAATGATGTGATTAGGAAAGAGTTTCATGCTTATCTTGATAAAAATAAATATTTAAGTGAGGGTGAGTATGAGGTCGAAAAGTATCTATGTAAAAGTGTGAAGGAAAAAATTCGTAAAAATTTAGCACTTTTCGCTTTGTCAAAATCTTATAATGACATTTTAGATGTGGACTAGAAAGGAAGATATCATGAAGGTTAAAGTGAATAACAAATTCGATGACAAAATGAATGCTAAACCTAGAGTATTTAACTATAATTGTGATTGTAAATAATCACGATTTTAAATAAATTAGAGAAGAGGGTTGTGCTAGCCCTCTATTTTGATGGATGATAATTATGAGAAATATTTATAAGTACATTGATAAGAAGTATCTTTTTCCTATTTTTTTAGGGCGTATTGTGAATAGTGGTTTGGTGTTGGCGCAACCTCTGATTTTAACGAAGGCCTTGAAGTTAGATCAAAACGGCCTTTCTTATGGAAAAATTCTCAATTTTGTTTTATTTGGTTTGTCTGTCTATCTTGTTATTTATAGTCTGATGCTGTTTTCAAACTATTCGCACAATATATTCCGAAGAGAAATCAACAAAAGTGTCCGTGCCCTTTTATTTAAGAAAGTCATATTGAATCCTAAATTTTCCAATGATGAAAAAGTTAGTCTGCTAACTCAAGATATGGAATATGTGGGCGATAATTATTTGGAAAATATAAATGTTATGGTGAGTTGGGGATTTGTCGCCCTTGTTACAGCCATTTATATTGTTTCACAAAATTTTCTCTTAGGACTTATTTTTGTCATTTTTACGATTATGAGACCTATTCCTCAGTTCATCATGAATCGTCGTTTACAAGATTCGGGAGACAGCTGGTCCAAGCTTAGAACGAAATTACATGGGCTTGTCTCGGATAGTATGCAAGGCAGCCAAACCTTACGGATTAATCAGGCCATGAGGCTGAATGAAGAGCGCGTGAATGATTTAAACGGAGAATATCAAAAAGCCATCCAAAGATTTTGTTTCACACATAATATTATTTTTTTCTTTAATGGATTTATGGTCTTTTTTAGTCAGGTTGTTCCTCTTGCTTTAGGCTTTTATTTGAGTTTACAGGGAAATTCTATTTCTATTACAAGCCTCATCTCTATGTATGTTGCTGCGGGGATGCTGGTAGAACCGATCCAAACTCTGATGTACAGTGCAGCCAATCTCCAAGGTGCCTTGCCGACTGCGAACCGCCTGTTTAAGATTATCGAGGAAGAACCTGATTTCGAAGAGACAAAGGATCAATTTGTTGAAAATCTCGAATCGTTGCGCTTAAATCATATTTCAAAAAGTTTTGCTGAACGTCAGCTTTTTTCTGATTTGACGGCGACGATTTCAGTAGGTCAGAAGGTCTTAATCAAAGGACCGAGCGGGTCTGGAAAGACGACTCTTTTTCGCTTGATTTTAGGAGAAGAAGTATGTGATGAGGGTGACATTTTCGTTCAGTATGATGGAAATCAAATAACGAGTCATTTCCAAGGGAATATCGGTTTAATTAGCCAGCATCCCTTCCTGTTTAACGATACTATCCGCTATAATCTAACTTTTGGTCAGCCTTTTCAGGACCATGAATTATTGGAGGTATTGGACCGAGTTGGCTTAATAGATGAATTTCAGGATATTTTGAATGTAGAAATTCATAATAATGGTGAAAACATTTCAGGAGGTCAGCGTGTCAGATTAGAGTTGGCTCGTTTTCTCTTACGCGAGAAGGATATTTTATTAGCGGACGAAGTGACATCAGCTTTGGACGAAAAAAATAGTCGTCTGGTTAGAGACCTAATCTTTTCTTTGCCGATCACGGTACTAGAAATAGCCCATCATATTGATGAAGAAGAGCGCTATGACCAAATCCTTGAGTTACGTAAAGGATGAGCGATGCCACAATAGTTGGTTCTGCGACAAAGCGGATAGTAGTAAGCCAGCAATTTGTCAGATATTTTTGAGATTCTAAGTGGTGATATTTCCAAAATCATCAATACTCAGAGAACTTAAGCTTTATTTAAGATAGGCCAGCTATACTAGAAGCATAAACAAAGACCTCCTAACTTTGTTTAAACCTCCTAAACTTTTTCATAATAATCTCCCATAAGAGTCGCCCAATCGGCGGCTTTTTTTGTGAGTCGTAAGCTGCCTATGGTATAATGAACAAAGAAACTAAAAGGAAGAAGGAAGAGATGGACTACACGATAGAGGAAAAAGCGATGTTTATGAGGGAAGCCCTGAAGGAGGCGGAGATTGCCCTCGCCAATGATGAAATACCGATTGGCTGTGTCTTGGTCAAGGATGGTCAGATTATCGGGCGTGGACATAATGCGCGTGAGGAGCTGCAGCGGGCGGTCATGCATGCGGAAATCATGGCGATCGAGGAGGCCAATCAGCGTGAAAATAGCTGGCGCCTGCTGGATACGACGCTTTTTGTCACGATTGAGCCCTGTGTCATGTGTAGTGGTGCCATTGGTCTAGCTCGGATTCCCCAGGTGATTTACGGGGCGACCAATCAGAAGTTTGGTGGAGCAGGAAGCCTCTATGATATTTTGACAGATGAACGTCTTAATCACCGGGTGGAAGTGGAAACAGGAATCTTGGAAGCAGAATGTGCAACCATCATGCAGACCTTCTTCCGCCAAGGCCGAGAACGAAAAAAACAAGCCAAGCTCGCAGCCAAGGCCGAAACACAAGAATAAAAACCGGACCTTTGCAAATCGAACAAATTATGATATAATACCTATCGGAGCAACAGTTCTGCGTGAAGCGGGTCAGGGGAGGAATCCAGCAGCCCTAAGCGAAGTGAACTGTGTGCTCTTTTCTATTGCTCTTGATGCGTCAAGTCCAAGGGACGCAGACGAATCCTAGAGCAATGGATGCAGTTTTTCCCGTTAGGGAAAAAGCTGTAAACCTATAAAAGCTCTTAACGAATCAAGACTGAAAGTCGCAGATGAGTTTAGAGATATTGACCCTGAGGAGCGAAGCGACGTGAGGGCTATCACTCACCAGAGTCATGTAGAAATGACTTTCTTATTCATAGAATAAAAGAGAAAAAATAGAGTTTCGTGAGAAGCTTCTTTTTTTGATTATCTAGCCAAAAATAGTGCAAATATGCAAACGATTGCTATTGCGTCGTTGCTTGATTTGTGAAAATAAAAAAATTAGCAAATGAAAACGTTTTACAGGATGGTTTCCCTTGATTAAATCCCAGTAAAGCGATATCATAGAGAAGAAGAAATTTTGGAGGAATAACATGTCTCATATTAAATTTGACTACTCAAAAGTTTTGGGTAAATTTGTTGCCCCACATGAAGTGGATTACATGCAACCACAAGTGACTGCAGCTGATGAATTGATCCGTAAAGGAACAGGTGCTGGTAGCGACTTCTTGGGTTGGTTGGACCTTCCTGAAAATTACGACCGCGAAGAATTTGACCGCATCTTGAAAGCTGCTGAACAAATCAAATCAGACAGCGATGTTTTGGTCGTGATCGGTATCGGTGGGTCATACCTTGGAGCCAAAGCAGCTATTGACTTCTTGAACCACCACTTTGCAAACTTGCAAACAAAAGAAGAACGCAAAGCTCCACAAATCCTTTATGCTGGAAACTCAATCTCATCTACTTACCTTGCTGACTTGGTAGAGTACGTAGCAGATAAAGATTTCTCAGTAAACGTGATTTCTAAATCAGGTACAACAACTGAACCAGCCATCGCTTTCCGTGTCTTCAAAGAACTCTTGGTGAAGAAATACGGTCAAGAAGAAGCAAACAAACGTATCTATGCAACTACTGACCGCCAAAAAGGTGCAGTTAAGGTTGAAGCAGATGCTAACGGTTGGGAAACATTTGTAGTTCCAGATGATATCGGTGGACGTTTCTCAGTCTTGACAGCAGTTGGATTGCTTCCAATCGCTGCATCAGGTGCAGATATCAAAGCCCTTATGGAAGGTGCGAACGCTGCCCGTAAAGAATACACTTCAGACAAACTTTCTGAAAACGAAGCTTACCAATACGCAGCTGTTCGTAACATCCTATACCGTAAAGGTTATGCAACTGAAATCTTGGTCAACTACGAGCCATCACTTCAATACTTCTCAGAATGGTGGAAACAATTGGCTGGTGAGTCAGAAGGGAAAGACCAAAAAGGAATCTACCCAACTTCAGCTAACTTCTCAACAGACTTGCACTCATTGGGTCAATTTATCCAAGAAGGAACTCGTATCATGTTTGAAACAGTTGTCCGTGTGGACAAACCACGTAAGAACGTGATCATCCCTACTTTGGAAGAAGACCTTGACGGACTTGGTTACCTTCAAGGAAAAGACGTTGACTTTGTAAACAAAAAAGCAACTGACGGTGTTCTTCTTGCCCACACAGACGGTGATGTACCAAACATGTACGTAACTCTTCCTGAGCAAGATGCCTTCACTCTTGGTTATGCCATCTACTTCTTCGAATTGGCCATCGCCCTTTCAGGTTACTTGAATGCAATCAACCCATTTGACCAACCAGGTGTTGAAGCCTACAAGAAAAATATGTTTGCCCTTCTTGGTAAACCAGGATTTGAAGAACTTGGAGCAGAACTCAACGCTCGTCTTTAATCAATAGACAAAACGACTTCGCAAGAGGTCGTTTTTTTACTTGTAAAATAATTTCATAAACTTTCCCCTTAGATCCAATTATAAAAACACTAATTAGTTATTATTCTTAATCATTTGCTAATATCATTTCTAAAATACTGATGATGCAGGCTTTCTAGCTAGGCGATAGCTAACGGCACGGATTTTATACTCAAATCCTTTAATATAAAAAGTTATTTGAACATAAAAGTTGTCATTTGTCGTTTCATATTATAAAATATAAAATGAATGAAAATATTTGAAAAAGGAATGAAAATTATGAAAAATAACTTGGCTAAATTCTTGTTACTTTCATCTATGCTTGGTGGTATGGCTATTGCTCACCCAGTTTCTGCGAATACAAAAGCTGCGATTTATGAGTACAAAAATGGTCAGCTAGACCTTGTTCAAAAACCAACATATGAAGGTTTCGAATCGAATCAGCTTTCTTTGAAATTGAAAACAGGTCGTGTCGATGTAGTGGGAGCGCGTGAAGGCAAGAAAGAAAGTGCGCATGATGCAGGAGCCTACCAATTTGCATTGATCTACAAATCTGAAGGTGGCGAAGAAGAGACCGTTGCTAAAGGGCAAAATACAGCTGATGGGACGATCGAATTTGATGACGTGGATCTCTCTGGACTGAATTCTGGAACTGTTAAACTCTACATTCGTCAAACTACAAAAGATGATGGTCGCTTCAAACAGTTGGATAATGGAGAAGGGGAAGTAACAGTGTCCCTTGCTTATGATGGGTCAGGACGCTTGATGGTGGATTCACTTGAAAGTTCAAACCCAATTTATCGTAATTTCATTACAGGCTATAAAAGTCCTGGTACAGATGGGTCGACTTCACCAAGTACAACAAGCCCATCCTCAAGTTCAAGTAGCTCAAGCAGTTCGTCTTCTAGCTCAAGTAGTTCCTCTTCTAGCTCAAGTAGCTCATCGAGCTCATCTTCAAGCAGCTCATCTTCAAGCTCCTCAAGTTCAACTTCTTCATCGAGCTCAAGTTCTTCTTCTAGTTCTTCCTCAAATTCAAGCGACTCAAGCAAATCTGTAGTTGGCCGTTTATTGCCAAAAACAGGTCAAGAAACAGGTGTCGTTTTGGCAACATTGGGCTTGCTCTCACTTGCAGGAATTGCTATTGTCTCCCTTCGCAAGAAATTTTAAGATAAGCATCTAAAAGGTCGGATATCTCTCCGATCTTTTTTAGTCCATCAAGACAGGAGTTGGTCCTTGCTTGGTTTTATGTTATAGTAGAAGAGAAGAATAAAAAGGAGAATTCGAAATGTCCGAGAAAGATCAAGAACAATTTATGAAACATACTCCCGTAGAGGGTGCGCCTCAATTTGATGTGGCTGCGCCAGCCTTTGTCCCAAAAGAAGAAGCCGAAGAGTTGGTCGTTCCAGAAGCTAGTGGCCTTTCAGTGACGGAGACGAAAGCAATGAAAGAAGAGGCAGAGCCAGCTATATCAGAAACTATGGAGCATCCAAAAGCAGATGAAGCAACTGTTGGAGAAAATCCAGATGTAGTTGCTGCTCCTCAACTGACTCCTCCATTCCAACCTGCGCCTCAAGCTCCTCAAAACATGGCAGCTGAACCAGTTGGTCCGCAAACAGTGCCTGTTCCTGAGACACCTATTCCACAAGCTCCTCTTTCTCCTGTTGGAAGACCGATGGATACTGCAGACAAGAAGGCTATTCGTTTTGCCCTTGGGATTTTAGTTGGGCTTCTTATCGGTGGAGTCAGCGGCTATTTAATTGGTCATGCTAGCCCTAGTACGTCACCATCTAGAAAGCAGACTTCTTGGTCAGGTAACCAGTCTGGTTCTTCTTCCAATATCGATTTGGAGCAATTGACCGCAGAAGACGCGGAAGCCAATTTTAGCTGGGAACAATCTGATATCGAGCAACTTCAGTTTTTGACCGGAAAGGATTCTGGGGAGACTCCTGAGGCAATGGTCGACGCTTATGGAAAGGCTAGTTCTGTCCAATTTGATAGTGGAGAATTGAAATTATTCTGGGATGATAACTCTTATAATAAAGAGGTCAAAGCGACCTACTCTAAGAAAGGAAAAGAATTACAGCTTGTCAAATTTGAGTTTAATCAATTTGGGAAAAATCTTACGGTTGAGGACAACTTTGCAGATGGATTCAAAGTTGGAAATAGTGAGACCGGTGCTGGAGGAACCTCTTACAAAGAGCTTTTAGAAAAATACGGTGATGCAGTCAATCTGACGGTGAGTTCATCTGATGATTCAGACGAGATAGAATTGGTCATGGACTTCCAAAAGAAAAACGGGGACTATGTAGATTTGACCTTTATTCGCCAAGAAAATGGAGATTTCCTCTTAAGTAGTAAAGACAGCTATTAAATCACTGAATAAAAGAAAGAGGCAAGCGCCTCTTTTTTGGGATAAGACGAGACAAATACGCTAATTTTCTATACAATAGAAAGAGCATGAAGGATGGAAGAAATGAAAGAGTGGATAGAACGTCATAAGCGGATCCTCCAAAAAGCTGCAAGTGCTTTGCTGGCTTTTATGGTTGGTGTTTGCTTGGTGTTTATGATTCATCCAGTGAAAATCTTGCCCAAAGATCGCTTGTTGAGTTTGTCTCGCATGCAAGAAGATAGCCAGCGATTTGTTGCGTCTTCTTCCAAAGAGCCGGCTTTAGAAGACTTGTTGTCATTGGACCTTACAATGAAAGAAGGAAAGACGCAAAAAAATTGGGTGACTTTATCTGCATTCGTCAAAAAATTTGGAAAAGCAGCGAGTTTTACACAAGAAGATACGAGTTTTGGAGCGCAAGTCCAGCTAGGCTATGGAACTCCTGTGCAGGGGATTCATCCTTATACCATAGAATTTCAAAAGCAGGATGATACCTTTTATTTGAGCTCGATTCAAGGCTTTGCGCCCAAGTCGGCTCACTATCAGAGCAAAAAGAACTTAAAACTGGCAGATTTTACAGGCTATCAGACACTAGATGGAAAAAAGGAAAAGGGGACAGCGGTAGAAGATGTCTTGAAAAAATCAGGTCTTCCCAATTCTCTTAGTTTGACCTCTGCAAAGGACAAGCAAGTCTTAGCCCTGTCTTATCAGGTGACAGATGGACTGGTCTCTTTGACCTTTGAACGAGACCAGACTGGTCAGTATCGTTTGACGAAGAAGGGGTGAAGCAGATGATCGAGTGGATGAAAAAGAATCGAAAAGAACTCTTGTTGCCGTTTTTGTGTTTTGTTTTAGGATTGTTACTTGCGATTGCGAGCATCCAGGTGCAGGAGCAGGGAACCGATACCAAGGAGGACCAAGCACTGACCCATTTCCAGCCAAAGGATTACAAGAATTTGGTCAGCAAGGAACAAGAAATCAAGCAGTTTAAATGGACCATCGAAGCTGTGGCGAATTTGAAAGTCCGTCTTAAGCAGAGTCAGCAACCAGGAACCCGCTTGGAAACAGTTGTGGCTAAATGGGGGAAAGCCCAAAAAGTTAAGTATACAAAGACAGCTCAAGGTGATAAAACGGTTCTCGTCTTGACCTATGCGGCTAAGCAAACCGATCAGGGCAAGAAAAGTGTAACCTTGTGGTTTGAACAGGAGAAAGATCAGGGGTATCGCTTGACGATGGTGGATGCGACAAATTTGTTGGACGTAAAAGAGAAGACAAGCAGTGAGAAAGAAATCACTACTGAAAAAGAGAAAAAAGGTACAGAATTCGCCCAGCTCATTCAGCAACTAGGAAATCCTCAACGCTTGGTCTGGGGGGAAATGCCAGATGGCGGAATGGGCTATCGCGCGACTTACCAGGTGCCAGGGCAGCCAGAAGTGGTGATGGAATTCAAGAAAAAAGCCAAGAAATTGGTGTTGGTATAAGAAAGGAGACATCATTGGACGATCAACGGACAGACATCAAGGCAGCTTCCTCTCACCAGGGTGGAAGCCGCTTGATTTAAGAAGCCGATCTGGCTTCAATAGGGATGGACAATCATCAGGATACTAGAAGCCATTCAGATACGATGGAGTCTTCCCCTTCTTCCTCAAAAGAGGGGATTGGTTCGCTTTTGCGATTTTTTGGGTGGTTCGCCTTGTTTATGGCTTTTGTGTTTGTGCTTCAAAACGAAGTTAATAAAAGCTCTTCTTCATCTTCTTCGAGTGAGGGGATCAATGGTTTATCACGTGATGGTATCAGAACGGAATATCTGACCAGTGAAAATAGTTCTTATATAGCCTCAGCTAATGAATTTCAATTTCAGCCAACCTATGAAAAGGCTATGTCTCTCATTCCTAATTTTGCAGTGGAAGAAAAAAAGACCTCTTTTGGGACGGTAGACCCACAAGATGTCGTTGCAGCATTAGGTAAAGCGAGGAGTGGGGAAGCAACCTATAGTGGTAGCAGTTCTAGTCCCTTTTTGCTGACCTTAGATTACCAATCAAAGGATGCAGATGGGAAGGTTCTTCTTGAAAAAACAGGTGCCTTTTACAGGATCTCTCTTTTAAGTTTGAAACACTTAAAAAGTGACCGATTTGCGAATAAGAATGGGAGCTTGATGAAGGACGATTTTGCCACTATCAAGGTCGGAATGCCTTATTTAGACCTACTCAATACGGTAGGGATTCCGGATGAAATATATGTATCTGGGCTTTTAGGTTACGGGGAAGCGCCTTCCTTTACCTATCGATTATCGGATTCTCAAACGGTTCAAATCCATTTTGATAGCCGGCAAACCATCAAGGATATCAAATCGAAAGAGGTAGCGACCACACCAGCTTCCTCTACATCTACAGCACAGTAAAAAAATCAGCCGAAGCATTTTAAATAAAAGGAGAGGACAATGGGAAATAAAGACTGGTCGCATCTACGAAATGAGCACCAGAGTCGGTTTTCGAAAGGCCAGCCGAAAGAAGCACCCTTAGAAAAAGGAAGTCCTGAGAAGCTAGAAGATACGCTCGCAAAAGAGCCAGAAGTGGTAGAAGTCCCTGCTTTTCAGGAAGAGGTGAAACAAGAAGAGGAACGAAAAGACGAACCAGCGATTGGTGTGAAGGAGGATTCGTACGATCCAAAGGAAGCGTCATTTGCTACACCTGAAGAAGAATCAGCTCAGGTCGTTCTTGCTACACCACTAACAGAAGAAGCAAGGTCAGAAACACCAGTACAAGATACAATAGGGCAGTCTCCCTCAGCCGAGAAAAAAGTAGAGCACCAGGGTGGGAGCCGCTTGATTTCAGAAGCCGATCTGGCTTCAATAGGGGGAAGCAGGCGCCCAGAACCAAGACAACCTGTACTAGACTCCCAATCGGATAGGGCGAAAACCTACTCTCCTTCCTCTAATAGTGGAGGGTCTTCGCTGGCAGCCTTTTTTGGATTATTGGCCATGCTGGGATTATTTGCCTATCTAGCTTCAGGAGGTATCCATAGTGAGGAACATCCTTCTTCTACTACTAGTGAATACGGAAGTCCTGGCCGGTCTTATGGAACCAGAAAGGAAACCTTGAGGAGTGGCACGAGTACTTTGATTGCACCGGAAGGCGAATTTCAGTTTCAAGTGACCTATGAGAAGGCGATTTCCCTGATTCCTGGTTTAAGTGAGGGGGATCAAGGCCGTACCTCTTCAACTTATCTGTCTCCGCAGGATGTGGTAGCTATACTGGGGAAGGCTAGTAGTGGGGAAGAAACCTACCAAGAGGGTAGTGTCGGTCCTTTCATGACAAGCTTGGATTATGAGGCTGAAGGATCCCCTTCTTCTGTATCTGTTTTGCTTTCAAATATAATTGGTAGCCGTCTATCTTCTCTTAATTTTGAGAACTTAAACAGTGAGCGATTAGCCAATAAAAATGGCAGTTTGAACAGAGAGGATTTTGCCAATATTAAAATAGGAACCAGCTATTCAGAGCTTGTGAATACCGTAGGAATTCCTAGCCGTGTTTCTTGGTCGAGTATGATGAGTTCAGAGTCTTTTTTAACCTTTCACTATAAACTTTCTGATGCGCGTTTAGTTACGATTCACTTTGAAAGCAATCGCACCATCAGTGAAATAACAGGCCTGGAGGATTCGGCTACAAGCACTTCGCCTTAGGTGTTCATCTCACTAGGATTGTGGTATAATATGGATACCTTTAATTGAAATGAATGGAGAATCTCATGACTGCACAAAAAATGTCTGCTCAAGAAATTATCGCTTTTATTGGAAATGCAGAGAAGAAAACAAATGTGAAAGTAACCTTTGAAGGGGAATTGGCAACAGCTGTTCCTGCTTGTGTTACCAAGCTTGGCAATGTTTTGTTCGGTGACTGGAAAGATATCGAGCCCCTTCTTGCCAACTTGACAGAGAACAAGGATTATGTGGTGGAACAAGATGGCCGTAATTCAGCTGTTCCCCTGCTGGATAAGCGCTATCTAAATGCACGTATTGAACCAGGTGCTATTATTCGTGACCAAGTGACCATCGAAGACAATGCTGTCGTGATGATGGGGGCTGTGATCAATATCGGTGCTGAAATCGGTGCAGGAACCATGATTGATATGGGGGCTATCCTTGGTGGTCGTGCTACAGTTGGTAAAAACAGCCACATCGGTGCAGGTGCCGTTCTTGCGGGTGTCATTGAGCCAGCTTCTGCTGAGCCTGTTCGGATCGGTGACAATGTTTTGGTTGGTGCCAATGCAGTTGTGATTGAAGGGGTTCAAGTAGGGAACGGTTCAGTCGTTGCCGCTGGAGCTATCGTTACTCAAGATGTCCCTGAAAATGTGGTTGTAGCTGGTGTCCCAGCTCGCATCATCAAGGAAATCGATGAAAAAACACAACAAAAAACAGCACTAGAAGACGCCTTGCGTAATTTGTAACATATTGATAGTAGAGGCCGAGAGGCCTCTATTCTAATAGAAAGAAGACGACTATGACATTGGATTTAATCAAAATCAGACGGGATTTGCACCAAATCCCTGAAATTGGCTTGGAAGAATTTGAAACCCAAGCCTACCTCTTAGAGCGAATCGCAGAGATCACAGCGGGCAAGGACTTTGTTGAGCAACGGACTTGGCGGACCGGGATCCTGGTTTATCTCCATGGGTCTGCTCCTGAAAAAACGATCGGCTGGCGGACAGATATCGATGGCTTACCGATTGTGGAACAAACGGGCCTTGATTTTGCCTCCAAGCACGAAGGACGGATGCATGCTTGTGGTCATGATATGCACATGACGACAGCCCTTGGGCTTTTGGATCAACTGGTTCAAGTGCAACCAAAAAATAACCTGCTCTTTCTCTTCCAACCAGCTGAAGAAAACGAAGCTGGTGGGATGCTCATGTATAAGGACAATGTTTTTGGCGACTGGCTTCCTGACGAATTTTATGGTCTGCATGTGCGCCCTGATTTGAAAGTGGGGGACATTGCGACCAATACGGGTACCCTTTTTGCAGGGACCTGTGAAGTCAAGATCACCTTTACAGGAAAGGGAGGACATGCTGCCTTTCCACATGAGGCCAATGACGCTCTTGTAGCAGCCTCTTACTTCATTACCCAAGTCCAATCGGTCGTGAGTCGAAATGTCGATCCGATTGAAGGGGCTGTGGTGACCTTTGGTTCCATGCATGCAGGAACAACCAATAATGTGATTGCTGAGACCGCCTTCCTTCATGGGACCATTCGGACCTTGACCATGGAGATGAACCTCCTGACTCAAAAACGGGTCAAAGCCATTGCAGAAGGAGTTGCAGCTGCTTTTGATGTAAAATTGGACCTGGAACTCAAGCAAGGAGGTTACCTGCCTGTGGAAAACCAACCAGAATTGGCCAAAGAACTCATGGACTTTTTCACAGCTGAGAAAGACGTGAACTTGATTGATATCCTGCCTGCGATGACAGGAGAAGACTTTGGCTTTCTCTTAAGCAAGGTCCCTGGGGTCATGTTCTGGTTGGGGATTGATACCCCTTATGCCCTGCACCATCCGAAGATGAGCCCAAATGAAGCAGCCCTTCCCTTTGCTGTGGAAAACATTGGTAAATTTTTGAAAATGAAGGCCAACCAATAAAGGATTGATTCAACTCCGTCCGGAGTTGGATTTTTTCTTTGTCGTATAAAAACTGTTCGGATCTTTCCTAAAAAATGATACAATAAAAGCTAGACAAAAGGAGTAGGCATGAAGAAAACACTACGAAATCAGACGATTGCAGCTATGAAAGCACTGCCACAAACTGTGAAAACTCAAGCAGATGAAGAGCTGACTCAGCGCCTCTTGGAGCTACCAGCTTTTCAGGAGGCAAAGACCCTTGCGACCTATCTGTCTTTTGACCATGAAGTTTCCACAGCTGGCTTGATCCAAGCTGCTCTTCAACTTGGAAAACGCGTCTGTGTTCCCCGTACCTATCCACAAGGGCGGATGGAATTTGTGGAATACGATCCTGACATTTTGGAAAAGACACGCTTTGGTTTGCTGGAGCCCAATGAAAAAGGAAAGTTTGTGGATAAGTCTGAGATTGATCTGATCCATGTACCAGGCTTGGTCTTCCAGTCAAAAGGCTACCGAATTGGCTATGGTGGTGGCTATTATGATCGTTATTTAGCGGATTTTGCTGGAAAAACGGTTAGTACGATTTATTCCATCCAGCAGAAGGAGTTCCAGCCAGCTGCTTTTGATCAGGCAGTTCAGGAGGTGCTAGTCTATGAAGTTACTCTTTGATCGTCGTTATCCTGTGACTAGCCTCTTGTTGCTCGTCACAACGGTAGTCTTTCTTTCCATGTTTATCCGATTTGGAAGTGACTACCAAACAGGTGCTGCTGTTTACTATAGCGGTGGTATTATTGGAGAGGTTGTGAAAGTCGATCCTAGCCAGTTATGGCGAATCGTGACAGCTACATTTGTTCATATCGGCCTAGAACATTTTGTGCTCAATATGATCACCCTCTATTACTTGGGACGTTTGGCAGAAGATCTCTTTGGATCGAAGGCTTTCTTAGCTCTTTATCTCTTATCAGGCATGATGGGCAATGTCTTTGTCGCTATTTTTACGCCGGATGTGATTGCAGCAGGAGCTTCTACAGCCCTCTTTGGACTGTTTGGGACCATTGGTGCTCTGCGCTTTATTGTCCAAAGTCCCTATATTCGTCACTTGAGTCAGTCCTATACTAGCTTGATTGTCGTCAATTTGATCTTTAGCTTCATGCCAGGGATCAGTATGGCGGGGCACATCGGTGGATTAGTAGCTGGGCTGATGTTGGCTTATGTCTTTCCAGTAAGAGGGGAAGCTCGTTTTATGAACCGAACCTATCAGAT